>FWPV01000722.1_pt1 | contig 57933 bp, 55 predicted proteins | sample 2228371 | NCBI WGS metagenome assembly FWPV01 (sample SAMEA103939776, study PRJEB20133) | metagenome
TACCCACGAGCAGCATGCAGCGGTTATTGAATGCCTGCGGTGCCACCATGACCTTGATAACTATGGAAACAATCTGGGTTCGGAAGGACAGCCCTGTTCCGACTGTCATACCGGCAATCCCGGCAAGAACCCGGTGCCTCTCCAGAAAGCCTTCCACATGCAGTGCAAATCCTGCCACGACCAATTGCTGGCCAGAGGAACTCCGGGCGGACCGCTCATGTGCGGCGAATGTCACAAGAATAAATGAAATGAATTGAAGAGTTTTACGCGCCAAGTCAGGCAGCTTGAGACAGCAAGCCCACCATATCCAGGCACCAGACATCCCCAAAATACCCGGCGACAACACCTGCCGGATGAGACCACCGGCCTCAAACCCATATTCCCCTGTCTCGATTTTGCTGATCTCCCCCCCTAAGCATCCGTCATGCTTCCCCATTAACGCCAAGGGGGTATTGAAGAGGCATGATAATACAGGTCTGGCCCGACAAAATCGCAAAATTTGGGCTTGAGTTAGTTCTCTGAGTTGTGTTTATTTTTGTTTGTTTGCTAGATTGATGGCGGGGACTGCAAGTCAGTCCCCGCCATCACCTCAATTCCATCTTTATGTGGAGAGCGAGTTTGCGGATAATTTTTCCAGGGTAATGTACACCTTGCCCATAGGAGTCTGATTAACAATGCTGGTTCGACATCATTCCCAAACAATGCCGCCAAGGCGGCAGAAATCCAGGGATGTGCTGCATTCCGGGATGCCTGCGCCTTGCCCGAAATCCGCACCGCGATTCTTGCGAAGGACCGGGCAGGCTGCCGGCCCGATTCTCGGACAGTCTCCAGACGGACGTCTGCAACGGGAAGATAACCTCCACCTATGTTAGCTTGAAGATTAACAAGTATAAGGAGCTTTTAATGGAAAGGACATTGTCCATCATCAAACCGGACGGCGTGCAAAGAAATCTGATAGGGGAAGTGGTCAAGCGCTTCGAAAAAGCCGGAATTAGAATCGCTGCCATGAAAATGTTACGGTTGACCAAACAGCAAGCAATGGGATTTTATAAGGTACACCAGGAAAGACCCTTTTTCGAAAGCTTGACCGATTTCATGTCTTCCGGGCCGGTGGTCGTGATGGTGCTTGAGGGCGGGGACGTCATTCAAAAGAATCGCGATCTGATGGGCGCCACTAATTATAAGGAGGCTGCCGAGGGAACCATCCGCCATGATTTTGCTACCGATATTGAAAAGAACGTGGTCCATGGATCCGACAGCCCGGCAACTGCAGCAACGGAAATAGCCTACTTTTTCAGTGAGCTCGAGATCTGCCGGTGAACGTTCTAAAATCCGACCGGGCTGCGGACGGCGGACAGCAGCCCGGTGGTTCCCGGCTTGTCGTCACCGCCTCTGGGGTGTTGGGTCAGTTCGTATATGCAGGTTTTTTCGTTGGGGGGAAATCTATGAGAATCCATAAATTGCAGCAGAAGGTTGCTCTGGCGACACTCGTATTTTTTTTGAGCGGGGGATGTTTTCAGACTGCTGCCCGAACCGATGCGACGTCCGGTTTGACCGCACCACCGATGATTGTTCCTTATTACGAACCTCCAGAACATGCGAATCTGTGTGGAGAACCCGTCCCCCTGCATCGTCCCGACGTGCGCGAACGCTTGGACCGGGAGTTTGCCATTGTGGTTTACGGCCATGCGCAAGTCTATCTGTGGCTGAAACGCATGGAACGTTACTTTCCATGGATTGAACGGCAGCTTGCTGCACAGAATCTGCCCGACGATCTCAAGTGGGTTGCCGTTGCCGAGAGTGATCTGCTCTACACCGCCCATTCTCCGGCAGGTGCTGCCGGACCCTGGCAATTCATCTCAAGTACCGGCCTGCGATATGGTCTGGCCCAGTCTACCCACATCGATGAACGGCATGACTTCGAGATGGCCACGCAAAGTGCCTTCAATTACCTGAAAGACCTGTACGGCATGTTTGACAACTGGACTCTCGCCATTGCCGCCTATAACTGCGGGGAAGGACGAGTCAAACGGGAGATGGGCAATCAAAAAGTGGCCGATTATTATTCGCTGAAACTGCCGCTGGAAACCGAAAGATACATTTTGAGGATCGTTGCCATCAAGGAGGTTCTGAGTCATCCCGAACGCTACGGTTACATGTTTCCCGAGGGAGCCGGCTACCCTGAGCTTGCGGTCGACCAGGTGACGATCAATTTTGCCAATGCAGTATCGATTCAGTCGGTTGCAGAAGCGGTGGGTACCACCTACCGGAAATTTAAGATACTCAATCCTGCCTTCAAATCGGACAGAATTCCTGCAGGTACCTATGCATTGAAGGTCCCTGAAGGCAAAGGAACGGGTCTGCAAGAGCGGGTGGCTGCGCTGAAACCATTGTATGAACCACCCAGAGAGCCCAGGCAAAAGGTCATTCAGCATAAAGTGAAACGCGGCGAAACCCTGATCGGCGTAGCCAAGCGCTACAACGTCACTTTAAAGGACATTAAGACGTGGAATAAAATGACGAAGAACGGCATTCAAATTGGACAGGTTCTCAAGATAATCAAGTGACTCGCGGCCCAATGAATTGTCTTGACAACGGCGGTCGCTGGAACTAGCATCCGGATGTTTTCTAACATGTTAATAATTCAATAGTTTTTTGGTGGCATGATGACTCTATACAAGATCGCAGCGGAACGTATCGCGCGCAGCCGTCATTTGATCGCTCTTACCGGTGCCGGAATTTCTGTAGAAAGCGGCATCCCGGACTTCAGAAGTCCCGGAGGACTTTGGTCAAAGTACGACCCAATGGAATACGGGCACATCGAATCGTTCAGAAGGAATCCGCAGAGGGTTTGGCAGATGCTCCTGGAAATGGATGGGTTGCTGCTGGGTGCCGATCCAAACCCGGCTCATTTTGCCCTGGCTGATCTGGAAAAGCGCGGTTTACTGAAAACCGTCATCACTCAGAATGTGGACAGTTTGCATCAGCGGGCGGGAAGTGTGAACGTGATCGAATTTCACGGCCACAATCGCTCGCTTCGCTGCGATTCATGCGGCAAGCGATACAGCCGCAAGGATGTGCTGCTGGCGGTCATGCCCCCGTGTTGCCGGTGTGGGCTCCCATTGCGGCCGGACTTCGTTTTTTTCGGAGAAAGTATTCCCGCGACAGCCCATGGGGAAGCCATGCTGGCGGCAGAGAACTGTGACATGATGTTGATCATCGGAACTTCTGCAAGCGTTGCCCCGGCGTCATTCTTACCCACATCAGCCAAACGCGGGGGCGCTTATTTGCTTGAGATCAACCCCGATCAAACGGAACTTTCTTTTCACCTGAGTGATTTGCACATAGCGGAACCCGCCGGGAAGGCACTGCCGGCAATCATTGAGGAGTTAGATCAACTGGGATCTGAGGAAACAAAGTCATGCTGAACGGTTTATTGCCCCTGGCCCACGCTGCCGTCGAGTCAGTAGGCGCTCCCTATCAACGGGGCGGAAACGGCGTGCTGGATATGATCGGCCATGCGGGGCCCATGGTAAAATTTGTTTTGATCGCCTTGCTGGTCCTGTCAATCGGCTGCTGGTGCGTTATCGCGCTGAAGGTACGGTTGCTGCGCAGAGCGCGCAGGGAATCCGACCAATTTATCGAGCTGTTTCGACAACGCAAGAACTACGGGGTGCTCTATCGCGATGTGCAACTCCTCGAGGACAGCCATCTCGCTCAAGTATTCCGGGTGGGCTACGCTGAACTGAACCGTTTGAGCAAATCCCTGGAAGCAAGGAACCTGCAGGACGCTCGCATGAATCCTGAGATGCTTCTGGAAAATGTGGACAGGGCAATGCAGGGAAGCATCATGTCCGAGTCTCAGCGCTTCGATCGGTTTTTGCCGCTGCTCGCCACCACCGGCAGCACTGCACCTTTCATCGGTCTGTTTGGAACGGTCTGGGGAATCATGAGCAGCTTTCAGGAGATTGGATTGAAGGGGGCAGCCAATCTCGCCGTGGTTGCGCCGGGGATTTCGGAAGCCCTGGTGGCCACCGCCATGGGTCTGGCAGCCGCCATTCCCGCTGTAGTTGCCTACAATCACTTCTCCAATCGAATTCGTTCGCTGGAAAGTGAGATGAACCACTTCGCCGCTGATTTTCTCAACATTCTCAAGCGCGATATGATGCGGCGCACCAGGCAGGAGGAAATGCACATCGGTCAGCGGCTCGTGGTTCAGGAGTGAAGTCACTATGCAAGTGAACGGTACCCATTCGAGAAGCAGGATGGTCAGTGAAATCAACGTGACTCCGTTTGTCGATGTCATGCTGGTGCTGCTCATCATATTCATGGTGACGGCACCCCTGATGACCCAGGGGATCGACGTCAAATTGCCCGAGACGGCGGCACCGGCCATTCCTTCAGAGAAAGAACGGCTTATGGTCACCGTTTCCAAGGACCGCAAGGTTTACATCGACGATTATGCAGTCGACCTGGAATCACTGGGGCCGAAAATTGCGGCAATCTATCAAAACCAGCAGGGCCAACAGGGTGTTTTTTTACGAGCGGACGAAAGCCTGCCCTATGGCTTTGTCGTCAGGGTTATGGGAACGATACGCGAGGCCGGAATAGACCAGATTGGCATGGTTACGGAACCGCTCACCGGCCTGACGACGGGTGATTTGACCGAAAAGTGACGATGCGATCTACCCGCTGGCGCGCAGCGTTGCCCAATGCGGAAAATGCAGCCATGGAAAGACCTTGAAGGATTTGTCTCATGGAAGCTTTGTCTCTGGCACCCCGCAAATTGTCTGGAGGCGATCTGTCGATAGCCATTGGATTGTCTCTTCTGGCACACGCGGCAATTGTATTTTTGGCGTTGTTCTTGCCTCAGCTGATGCCCCGCAAGACAACGCCGATCTCCTTTTATACCGTAGACCTGGTCACCATGGACGAATTGAAGGGACCGGCTGCACCGCCCTTGAAGGGAGGAAAAACCTCACAGGCCAGGAGCCGGGAAGCCAAAAGCAGCCCGCCGAAGGCCAGCGCCGCGCGAACAACATCCTCCTCCTCTTCGCCGCTGGTCCCGGTTAAGCGTCTGCGGTTCGACGATTCTCCCCGCAAGTCCGCAAGCGGTTTGAAGAAAATGGAAGCCGCCGATTTGCCAAAGCTGGAAAGCAAGGCCGCTCCCTCCAAGTCATTGGAAAAGGATCTTGAAAAACTGACCAAGAAACCGAAAACCGCCGCTCCTCCAAGCCCGGCAGTGGATACTTCACAGGAAGCCGCCGCTTCTTCCCCTGCAGAGAAACCCTCGCAGGAGGCCGGTGGCGGTGAAGGGTCATCCGGTAGTGGCAGTAGCGATACTGCCGGCACTGCACAAGGGAGCGCCAATGGGTCCAGCCAGGCGAATGCCGGGGGAGCGCAAGTCGGACTGGCTCGGCGCCTTTATTACACCGAGGTATGGAATGCAATCCGGAGCAAATGGGTTCTGCCCGATTTTTTGCAGGACAAGGACCTGGAGGCGGTGCTCGTAGTAACGGTCAGGCGTGACGGCAAAATTTTTACTATTAGGTTTGAAAAAAAGTCCGGCAATGCAATGTATGACGAGTCCGTCGAGAGAGCGGTGAAGAAGGCCGATCCTTTGCCTCCCTTCCCTGCCATCTACAGTCCACCCGAAGAACAAATCGGGGTTCGTTTCAAACCCGAGGATTTATAGGGGGTCTGTCCGAAGGTTGCATGGGAATGCTTTTCAGACCTTCCGACGAGTCCCAAATCGAAATCCGGAGCAGGCGCCGGAGTGCGGCAATCACGCGGTCCCCTGGATCACGCCTTGTGTAGGAACGACGCTGATCCGGCATGTTCGGAGATCCTCCCGGGCGTGGCCGACTGGTATGAACTGAAAGGAAGTAGTGAGCGAATGAAAGGTAGATACGCAATTCCCCGCGTCACAATGAGCACCATACTGGTTCTTCTGGCATTCTTGTATCCCGTCGCACACGCTCATGCTCAGACCGTTTACATAGACATCACACAGCCGAGCTTTGAGAGATTGCCGATTGCTATTCCCGACTTCAAGTATCTGACGCCGGCCCAAACGGAACTGGCCGCTCAGACGGCCAAGACCCTGGCGGATGATCTGGACTATTCCGGGATCTTCCGAGCGCTCGATCCGCGCGGATTTCTGCAGAATTCCCAGGAGATAGGTCTGACTCAAAGCGACATTCAATTCAGTGAATGGCGCAGATTGGGTGCCGAATTCCTGGTGAGGGGAGCTTACCAGGTACAGGGTTCTTCACTGAAAATGGAGATGCGCCTGTTCGACGTGGTCGCAGACCGCATGATAATCGGCAAGGTGTATGAAGGGCCGACCCAGGACTGGCGTGCCATGATACATCGATTCGCCGATGAAATCCTGCTGGCTCTAACGGGGGAGCGGGGAGCGTTCGGCACCAGGATCGCCTTCGTGCAAGCTCAGGGCGAGAATAAAGAAATCTACCTGATCGACTTTGACGGCAGCAATCCTGTGCAGGTGACCCGCGATGACAGCCTGGCACTGGGGCCCGCCTGGAGCTCCGACGGAAGCCGGCTGGCCTATGTGAGCTACAAGGAAGGGGGACCCAAGATTTTTATTACGAACCTCCTGAGCGGGGCTCAGCACCTGCTTTGTGGGTATCCGGGGCTGAATATGTCACCCGCCTGGCGGCCAAACAGCCAGGATCTAGCGGTTACTCTCTCCAAAGACGGCAATCCGGACATCTATTTGGTGTCGTCAACGGGTGCGGTGATCCGCAAGCTTGTTCAAAGTTACTCGATCAATGTCTCGCCAAGCTGGTCGCCGGACGGCACTAAACTGGCGTATGTTTCGAGCGAAACCGGCAAGCCCCAGGTGTATGTGCTTGATCTGGGCAGCGGCAACCGACAGCGCATTACCTTCAGCGGTGACTACAATACCTCGCCGGCCTGGTCACCGAAGGGGGATTGGATCGCATACAGCGGCTTATCCGGAGGACGTCACAACATCTTCGTAATCCGTCCCGACGGAAGTCAGGTACGCCAGCTCACCCACGGCGAAGGGGATAATGAATCACCCACCTGGTCGCCGGATGGGCGCATGCTGGCCTTCAGTTCAACACGCCAGGGAAATTCCTCCATTTGGGTGCTGCTGATGAATGGTACCGGCGTAAGGCGTCTCACCAATCTCGGGGGCAGCCAGGAAATGCCGGAATGGTCACCCCGTCTGGGCACGCGCTAGGCCCGCGAACAGGGGCTGCTTTACCCACCGAAAATCAGCTTTTGGAAAGCGGCACGGGGGGAGCGGTTGCGATAGGCTTTGAGTTGATTAAATCCTACAAAAATTATAATAACTTGAACAACCGAGGAGGGCACAGATGATGAGATGGCGTACTGTCAGTTTTACCGGCATGGTGTTGCTGTTTGTTTGGCTCATGGGCCTGGGAGCATGCTCCAAGAAGGCTGTCCCGGTGGAACCGGGAGCGGGCCCGGCGGGTGAGGGGACCGCGGGGATATCCGGCGAAAGTATTCCGGCGGATGAAGCGAAATGGCGCGAATTGGGACTCTATAGTGAGCCCGAGCGAATAGAATTTCAGGAAAAGGCACAAGTATTTGAAAATCAAGATATTTATTTTGGATTCGACGCTTACGTCCTCACCGAGGACGCCAAGGCGGTTCTGGCCAGCAAAGCCGAATTCCTGAAACGCTACCCTAAAGTGAGGATCCATATCGAAGGGCATTGCGATGACCGTGGAACCAGCGAATACAATCTCGCTTTGGGAGAGAAGCGCGCCCATAGTGCCTACCAGTACCTGAATAACCTGGGAATTGAAGCACAGCGCATGACTACAATCAGCTATGGAGAAGAGCGGCCGATAGCCATGGGGCAGACTGAGGAGGCCTGGGCAAGAAACCGTAGAGATCATTTTGTGATCAATTACTAACGCAGGCCTTTGCGGCTCTTCCGAAAATCTTTCGGCGACCAGGTATGTCCCCGACGCCCAGATGAAAGGATGGATGCCCATGAAGCGCAAATACCACCAGAGGACAGGACAGATTTGTTTACTCCTGCTGGCCGCGACTCTCTGTTGGGGCTGTGCCACGCCCCAGGAGACGGCCAATCTGCAACAGAGCATCAATATATTGTTCGACCGGGTACAAAAGCTGGAAAATCAGGTTCAGGGCATGCAAGGAACGGAACAGAAAGCGGATCTTTACGCACGCATGGAAGAGTTGCAGGTAAAAATCGGCAGTCTCACCGGCCAGCTCGAAGAGCAACAACGGCAGATCAGCAGGCTGGGGACGGCTGCACCTGCCGCTGCGCCTCCTTCATCCAGTGCCGCCCCTGGCCCGTCCTACGCCGCCGCTCCATCAGCGGCCGCCGAGCCTGCTGCAACTCCCAAGATTGTTATCAAGGAAGAGAAAAATCCTGAGAAGGCCATGTATGACAATGCACTGCAACTTTATCAGCAGGGCAAATTTTTGGAGGCAAGAAAAGAAGCGAAAAACTTCGTCGACAAATATCCCAAATCCGACCTGGCGGACAATGCACTGTTCCTCATAGGAGAGGCGTATTATTCGGAAAAGAGCTACAAAGAAGCGATAGAAAGCTATCAACAGCTGTTGGATCGGTACCCCAAAGGCAATAAGGTTCCGTCGGCACTGCTTAAACAGGCGGGCTCCTTTCAAAAACTCGGAGACGCCACAGCAGCGAGAATTCTTTATGAACGTATCGCGGAAAGCTATCCCGGCACGCCCCAAGCGCAACTCGCTGCCAAAGAGCTGAAGCAGCTGCCCTGATGACACTTCAGCGAGTGCGACACGACCGAGTGAGCGCGTTGCCATCCGGTATTCCCAAGAGGCATTAGGATGCCGCAGGTCCTCATGGGGCCTCGGCCTGGCAGACTCGGGATTGCGCAGCATCGAACCGAGATCCCGATTGAGGCAACTTCAAGGTCAAAAGGAGAATGGCATGAAAAGAATGAAAGTTACTGCTGTGACATTTCTGGTAACACTGCTCTTGATGGCTCCTGTCGCAGCCGGCGCCGGTGAAACGCTGGATGCCGTAAAGGCCCGCGGATACGTGATCGTTGGTGTCAATGGGGCGCTCTACGGCTTTGGAATGCCTGACGAGAAGGGAGTCTGGAGGGGGCTGGACGTGGATACCGGAAGGGCCATCGCGACGGCTGTTTTCGGCGATCCGGACAAGATCAAATTTGTTACATTGACCACCCAGACGCGCTTTACGGCCCTGCAGTCGAAAGAAATCGATGTCCTGTGCCGCAATGCCACCCGCACTCTAAGCCGCGAGACGGACCTGGGGCTGAACTTCGTGACGGTCAACTATTACGATGGGCAGGGCTTCCTGGTTCCCAGGAAACTGGGCATCAAGAGTGCTACCGAGCTCAACGGGGCGAGCGTTTGCGTGCTGCCCGGAACAACCACGGAACAGAATGTGGCGGATTATTTCAGGGCCAATAAGATGGAGATGAAGCCGGTCGTCATCGAGCAAAACACCGAGCTGAATCAAGCGTTCTTTTCCGGACGCTGCGATGTGCTGACCTCAGATGCTTCCCAACTCGCCGGCATCCGCGCGGTGGCTCCCAACCCGGAGGACTATGTGGTGCTGCCGGAAATCATTTCCAAGGAGCCCCTCGCGCCGGCAGTGCGGCACGGCGATGACCAGTGGCGCGACATTGTAGATTTCTCTGTGTTGGCCATGATCAATGCCGAGGATCTCGGCATAAGCTCCAAGAATGTGGATGAGATGCTGAAAAACGAAGATCCCAATGTGAAACGCTTTCTCGGCGAGAATCCGGGCAATGGCAAAGCGCTTGGCCTGGACGAGAAATGGGCCTACAATATCGTCAAGAAGGTGGGCAATTACGCTGAAGTTTTTGAACGCAATGTGGGCATGGAGAGCAAACTGAAGATCGAGCGCGGACTGAATGCTCAGTGGAAAGACGGCGGTCTCATGTATTCTCCACCTTTCAAATAATCGCCGCGTGACGGCAGCCTGACTTTGGCGATTCGTGCCAAGCGCCCGGCGGCAAGCGTCATTCCGGCGCAATTCCGCCATGTCGGCTGATGATGAACGGAATCGCCGATGGGAGCGGTACAGGCTATTCTGTCTCTATGGGCCCCCCTTCTCCGAACGGGCCGCGAACGGCTCATCGGAGAGGGGGGACGGCACCTGAGACGGTGATTCTTCAAGATTCCCCGAGAGTAGAGAACAGGTTTTGAGTGCGGTGACGCCGGACCCCAAAGATCCCTCACAATTGACGCATTCCGCCGGCATACCCTTTTGGCATGACCCCGCCAAACGTTCCGTTGTCTACCAGGCGGTTGCCCTGGTGTTGGTATTCCTTGCCGGGTACTACATTTTCAGCAATACCCAGGCCAACCTGCGCCGCCAATCCATTGCAACGGGTTTTGGCTTTCTCCAGCGAGAGGCGGGCTTTGCCATAGGTGAGTCGATGATCAGCTATTCCGCTGCCAACACCTATGCAAGAGCGCTGTTCGTTGGAGTTTTGAACACGTTGCGGGTGGCTTTTGCCGGTATCGTGCTCACTGTTTTTCTGGGAATCATTGTCGGCATTGCCCGCCTTTCAACCAATTGGCTGGTATCACGACTGGCAGCCGCATACATCGAAGTGTTGCAGAATATCCCGGTGCTCCTGCAACTCTTCTTCTGGTACGCTATTTTCCATGATTCCCTGCCCTTGCCGAGACAGTCCTTCAATCCGTTGCCCGGGGTGTTTGTCAACAACCGCGGCTTTTATTTTCCCGTGCCGGCTTCCGATCCGGTTTATCCCTGGATGGGAGCTGCTCTTTTGGCGGCTTTGGCAGCGAGCTGGTTGATGCGCCGCTGGGCTAAAAAACGCCAGGATAAAACCGGGAAGAGATTCCCGGCTCTGCCCGTTGCTTTTGCCATGATTGTCGCCTTTCCTCTCGTGGTATGGACAACGGGAGGTGCTCCAACACACATGAATATGCCGCACCTGCGAGGCTTTAACTTTGCAGGGGGTATCTCCGTCAGCCCCGAATTTGCCGCCTTGCTGCTTGGACTGGTACTGTATACCTCGGCGTTTGTGGCTGAGATCGTTCGGGCGGGTATCCAGGCCATCTCCCGCGGTCAAACCGAGGCGGCGATGAGCCTTGGGTTACGGCCGGGGCTGGTGCTCACCCTCATTATCTTGCCGCAGGCCTTGAGGGTCATCATTCCACCGCTGACCAGCCAGATGCTGAACCTGACGAAGAACAGCTCCCTCGCGGTAGCCATCGGCTATCCGGACTTTGTCTCGGTCGCCAACACCACCATCAATCAGACCGGCCAGGCTATTGAAGGGGTACTGATGATCATGATCGTTTATCTCTTTTTCAGCCTGGCGACTTCGGCTTACATGAACTGGTACAACAAGAAGAAGGCACTGGTCGAGAGATAGCGCCATGGAAAAGTCAGCAGAAACCGTCGGCAGCGTTGATCTTAAACCGCCTGCGAGCGACGTTGGTGCTCTCGGGTGGATCAAGACCAACCTGTTCAACACCCCATTCAATTCCTTTCTGACCCTCTTGATCTTGTTGTGCCTCTATAAGACTGTGCCGCCCTTCATCAAATGGGCTTTCCTGGGGGGCGTCTGGTTCACCAATGGAGCACAGTGCAAGGTGGCGGAGGGGGCCTGCTGGTCGGTGGTTACACAGAATTTGCGCTTTATTCTGTTCGGCTTCTATCCCTACGAACAACAGTGGCGGCCTGCCGTCGCCATCGTTTTGCTCATCGGGTTCCTGCTTTACAGCCGCGAGAGACGCCATTGGAATCGGAAATTGTTGGTCGCCTGGCCGCTAGGGCTGGCCGTCATGGGATTCATCATGCGGGGCGGCATCTTCGGACTGCCCGTGGTGGAAACGACCAAATGGAGCGGCATTATCCTGACTCTGCTGCTCGCTATATTCGGCCTCACAGCGGCCTATCCGCTCGGTGTGCTGCTCGCGCTCGGGCGCCGCTCCCAATTGCCCGCCATAAAGATGCTCAGTGTAATCTACATCGAGCTCATCCGCGGGGTGCCCCTGATCAGTCTGCTGTTCATGGCTTCGGTTATGTTTCCCTTGTTTCTGCCCGAAGGGATCACGGTGGACAAAATATTGCGCGCACAGGTAGCGATCATTCTTTTCACTGCGGCCTACATCGCCGAAGTGGTTCGCGGAGGCTTACAGGCTATTCCCAAAGGGCAGTACGAAGCTGCAGAATCGCTGGGGCTCGATTATTATCAAAAGATGCGGCTCATCATCCTGCCTCAGGCCCTCAAGATCGTTATACCGCCAACGGTAAGCATTTTAATCTCGGCCTTTAAGGACACTTCCCTGGTTGTCATCATCGGTTTGTTCGATTTGCTGAAAACGACCCAGGTCACCCTGTCCAACCCCGAGTGGATGGGTTTCAGTGCAGAGGCTTATCTCTTCATCTCTCTGGTTTACTTTGCGGGTTGCTTTTCGATGTCCAATTTCAGCCGCCGGCTGGAAGATGAGCTGCGCACCTGAGAGCGCTCCATACGGGTCACCCATGTAAGTAATTTGCGTTCAAACCGTGGGGCTCGTGGTTCTCCCAACGAGTCGTCGCGTTTAAAAGGAAACTCATTTCATGGTTCAATCAACCGCATCAGCCTCGGAGACAATCATAGAAATCGTCGGGTTGCATAAATGGTTCGGCGACTTTCATGTGCTCAAAGACATCAACCTGCAGGTCAACCGGGGAGAACGGATTGTGATCTGCGGCCCTTCCGGATCGGGCAAATCCACCCTCATCCGCTGCATTAACCGTCTTGAAGAGCATCAGCGCGGCAAGATTGTCGTGGATAATATTGAGTTGACCAAGGACATAAAAAACATCGAGAAAATTAGAACGGAAGTGGGGATGGTTTTTCAACATTTCAATCTCTTTCCACACTTGACGATCCTGGAAAATTTGACTTTGGGCCCCATCTGGGTGCGCAAAACGGCCCGCGCTGAAGCCGAAGAGATCGCCATGTATTATTTGGAGAAGGTGCACATCGCCGAGCAGGCGCACAAGTATCCGGGACAGCTTTCGGGAGGGCAGCAGCAGCGTGTGGCTATTGCCCGCAGCCTGTGCATGAAGCCCAAAGTGATGCTGTTTGATGAGCCGACCAGTGCACTTGATCCGGAGATGGTCAAGGAAGTGCTGGATGTTATGATTGATCTCGCCCAGGAAGGAATGACCATGCTCGTGGTATCGCATGAGATGGGTTTTGCCAGGAGTGTTGCGCACCGTGTGCTGTTCATGGATTATGGTCAAATTCTTGAGCAGAACAGTCCTGAGGAATTTTTCAACAATCCCGGGCACGATCGAAGCAAGCTTTTCCTGAGCCAGATTCTTCACTGACGATGTTGCTCGCCGCAGACAATCTGCATGTGCTTAACCCGACGGTATCCAACGCTTTGAAGAAACTGGATGCCGGCCCCTTGCAGGACCTGGCGCTTCGCTGTGAACAAAGGGGGGCGCGCTGGATCGACCTGAACCCCGGTTTTTTGGCGCCACGCCACGAAGACCGTATGGCCTTTATGGTCGAAGCAACCCAGGAAGCGACCAGTATGGGAATGATCCTGGACAGCCCCCATGCCCGGATTCTGGCGAGAGGTCTGGAAGTATGCTCCAAGCCCCCTGTACTCAACGGTCTGACGCTGGAAGACCATAGAATAGCGGAAATTCTTCCCCTGGCGGTCCAACACAAAACTCAATTGATTGTGCTGCTGCTGGATGAAAACTCCGTCTCTCCCGCCGGCATGGAAGAGAAACTCGCCCTGGCCATCCAGTTGCGGCAAATCGCCCTGGAGGCAGGCATGGAACCGGACGACCTCATTTTTGATCCCCTGCTGCCCAATCTCAGCTGGCACGATGCACACTTGCGCGTGTCAGAGGCGGTCAAGACAGTGAGAATGCTGGCGAGCGGAGCGATTTTCCAGGAGCCGGTGCGCACCATAATAGGTCTTTCGAACCTGCGCAGCGGTCTCAAAAAATACTATTCCTCTCACCTGGAACAGGTTTGCCTGGCAATGTTTGCCGGCGCAGAACTGGAATGGGTGCTGGCAGATGCACTGGATGACGAGCTGGTTCAAACCTGGCGGCTTATCAATCAGATCAGCCGGAGTCGAGGAAGCTGAAGAAAAACGCACGGCAACTGCGGGCAGGCTCTCCTTCGGCCGACGTGCAGCAGTTACGATTGCTCCTGTGCAGTTTGTATACTGCAAACCCTTGTATTCCGCCCAAGTCTCCTTAGAATATTTCCCGGTGCGGTTCACGTTTTTTAATGACAATTGGCATGTCAACAAGGAGGAAATGTTATGAATCGCAAAGCTTCTGCACATTGGCAGGGAAGTCTCAAGGACGGCAAGGGCACGATCTCGACCCAAAGCCAGGTTTTGAACGCAACCCAGTACTCCTTCAAAACCCGATTTGAGGAGGGCAAAGGCACCAATCCGGAGGAACTGATCGGCGCCGCCCATGCGGGTTGCTTCTCGATGGCCCTTGCGGCTCAGCTGGGCGAGGCGGGCTTGACACCGGAGAGCATCAACACAACGGCAACGGTTACGTTGGAGAAGGTCGAGCAGGGTTTCGCCATAACCAAGATCCACCTCGATGTTTCTGCCAAAATACCCGGCGCCGCCGAGGGAGCGTTCCATAAGGCCGCCCTCAATGCCAAAGAAAACTGCCCGGTCTCACGCCTTTTCAAGGCTCAAATCACCATGGACGCCAAACTGCAAACCTAGCATCGAGACTCTCTCACCGAAAATTTTCCAGTTGCGGTCTTCCGCAAGGTACACGGTCTTTGAAAACTTCGACGACAGATTGAGGCGCAGGAAAACAGGCATGATGGAACCGGGGAGAAGATCCAGGACGAAGACTCAGCGACACTGCTGCTTTTGGGAGACCGCCGTTCTTTTCAGCATGGTCGTGGCACTTTACCATGCTCCTGTAGCAGCCGGTGTGGAGATCCATGTGCCGGATGACTTTGCTCTCATTCAAGGAGCTGTGGATGCGGCCTCCCAGGGCGACACAATCATCGTCAAGGATGGAACCTATTCCGAGAATGTAGAATTCAAAGGAAAAGCAGTGACGGTCCGGTCCGAAAACGGTCCACGGCACTGTATCGTTTATGGGCGGGATCACTCCAGGCCGGTGTTCAGTTTCGTCAACAACGAAGGTCATAGTTCCACTCTGGAAGGCTTGACCCTCACCGGCGGATCCTCCCCCCGCGGCGGCGGTATTTACTGCAGGCTTGCCTCGCCCACAATAAGAAACTGCATCATTGCGGAAAACAATGCACTTCGCCAGGAAGGAGACGATTCCGGCGGCGGTGGCATCTACCTGGATCAGTCAGGGGCCATCGTGGAAGATTGTTTGATACGAGAAAACACGGCAGGCGGCGGAGGTCATGGCGGGGGGGTATATCTGAGGAACTCTTTCGCAGTGATCAGAAGCTGCCGAATTATCGGGAACCTGGCCGTGGCCGCTGCAGCCCTGCCGGGGAGCGGCCGGGGGGGAGGCATTTACACCAGTTCTTACGCAGCAGCATCCCAGCCCACCATAGAAAACTGCCTGATCGCTGAAAATATGGCTTCGGGTGATGAAATCGATGATCCCGGGCGGGGCGGCGGCATATACTGCCGACACTCTTCGCCCACCATTTCCAGGTGCACCATAATCGGCAACCTGGCCGTGGGAGCTCCAGGCAGCCAGGGCCGCGGCGGCGGCATAGGCTGCCGCAGCGGGTCGTCGCCAACCATTGTGAACAGCGTCATTGCCAACAACCTGGCCATCGGATGGCTGCAACCTGACAGCGGAAGCTACACTCCGGGACACGGAGGAGGTCTTTACTGCCGGGAAGATTCGTCGCCAACGGTTGTCAACTGTACCATCGCATACAATGCCAACGCTCTGGTGACAACCGCCGGCCAGGACGGAGCAGGAATCTGCCTGCGCGACCATGCGACCGCGCTCGTGACCAATGCAATCCTGTGGGGAAATGATCCCGTTCAAATCAGTTCCGATGGTGCTCAACCCGCCGTTTCCTTTTCGAACGTGCAGGGCGGTTATCCGGGCAACGGCAACATAAGCGCGGATCCGCAATTTTTGGGTGGGGAGGATTACCATTTGTCCGCCGATTCTCCCTGCATTGATGTCGCTACCCCAACGGGCGCTCCCGCCCACGACATTGACGGGGAATCGAGACCCTGGGCGGCAGCCTATGATATGGGCGCAGACGAATTCATGCAGATTTTTGCCGATGTGGCACCCGAGGATTGGGCGGACAAGTATCTGCGTTCCCTATTCTATTCGGGCATCACCAAAGGCTGCGATGCGGCCCGTTACTGTCCCGGAGAACCGGTGACCCGAGCTCAGATGGCCGTTTTCATTGTCAGAGCAATGGACGGTGAAGATTTCGCGAGCTCTTCGGATCCATACTTTTCCGACGTCACATCCAGCTCTTGGGCTTTTGGATACATTCAGAGACTGCGAGAGCTGGAGATCACCACCGGCTACCCGGACGGCCGGTACGGCCCCGAGGATCTGGTCACTCGAGAGCAAATGGCCTCTTTTCTAATCCGAGCCATTGAGGGAAATGATCCTACCTGTTCTCCCCACCCTTATTTTTCTGATGTACCCGCAGGTCACTGGGCCTTTGCATACATTCAGCGATTAAAGGAGCTGGGGGTCACCACTGGCTGCACGACAACCGATTATTGCCCGGCGGACTTGGTCAGTCGCGATCAAATGGCGGCATTTCTGGCCAGGGCCTTCCTGGATATTCCCTGAACCGGTCCGGCGAACCCACACCATCCCGCGCAAAACACCCTGGTGCTGCAGGTGCCAAGCGGTTCAAATCACCTATTCAGAAACGGCCCGGCCGAGTGTACAAAGTGACCTCAAAATCCTCAACCATCGTGGCCTGCCTCCGTTTCACGGACAATGCTCGACAGAAATGAGTCTAATTGCCGGGCAAGGTCATCCCAGGTGAAGTTGGACGCGTATTTCCTTCCCCTCTCCCCAAATACTTTTCTCAGTCCCGGGTCTTCCATTGCCGAGCAAATTTTCCTGGCTAAATCGTCGGCGGATCCCCTCGCAAAAGCCAGCCCCAGCCCTTCACGCGTCACGTACTGCAGCTCGGGAATGTCGCTCACAATAACCGGTTTGCAGCAGGCATGGGCTTCCATAAGACTCACAGGGTGCGCCTCATGCCGGGAGGGCAGCACGAATAATTTGGCGTCAGCCAGCAGCCTTGTCCTTTGCCGGCCTGTAACAAAGCCGGCATAAAGCACCCTTTTCCTCAATCGGCAGGGAATGAGAGCCAGCAGATCATCCACTCGAGTTGCCTCGTGCCCGGCGAGCACCAGCCTGGTCCGAGGGAATCTGTCCGCCACTGAGCCAAAAGCTCGCAACAGGAGATCCAGGCCTTTGGTATAGGAGTCGATGCGACTGAAAAAGAGGATATAGTCGTCTTCCCTGACGGCAACATCCAATAGCCTGGCATCAATTCCATTGGGGATGACCGCGTGCCTGCATGAATTGAACGGTCCCTTGAGGCTATGCAGTCCGGTCACAAAAATGAAGTTGCTGAAGAGCCTTGGATAAAGATTTTCCACGAGATGCATCGGCAAACTCAGGTAGGCGGGAAATTTCTGGTGGGCATGGACCCCCATGAGACCCTGCATTTGCAGCACAACGGGCCGGTGGGTAAAAAGCATACTGAAAAAAGGGGTGGCCGGCAAAAAGTTTTCCACGACAATACTGTAGCGATGTGCCTCACTGCTGAGGTATTGTGCCGCCCGAAAAGTATATGCGGCAACACTTTTGATGAGACCGGGGTGCTCGATTCCCACAAACCGATGCTGCAAGCCTTTGATGATTCCGTCCCTTGCCCCCGGGTATTTCATGCACAGCAACGTGATCTCGTGCTTGCGAGCCAGGCGCTCATACAGCTCGTAGGCTCTTACTCCCGCGCCACCAAACCCAAAAGGACTTCCAAAGCTTTCATAAATCAGCTGAAGTATTTTCATCGAAGATTTTCATCTCATTAATGATCGATAGCTCGAAACCAGCCGGTCGGCCATGCATGGCCAGTTGAATTCACTTCGAGCCAAGTTGCGGCAATTTCTACAATACTCGTGGTAGCGACGAGCATCCTGTTGGAGGAGAACCAGGGCTTTCTCCAGCTGTCGTTCGTCTCCGTAGCTGATCAGTTCACCTATGCGGTGCGCTTGGATAAAGTCAGCCATGCTGGTGCCGACATTGGAAATGATAGGTTTTTCGAGCGTTATGGCTTCGAACAATTTGTTGGGACTGGCGAACCTGTGATTGGCAATCGCCGGATCGTAAAAAGCGAGAATGAGCAGTGACTTCTGCTCGTTCTCGATGACTTTCCTGTACTCAATTCTTCCCGCAAAGCGGATGTTCGAAAAAGCTTGGCAATGGTCCACGATCAGCCGTTCGAGTGGTCCCCAGCCGGCCAGCTCAAGAGTCCACGCGGGATGGCGTGCAAATACGTTGAGAAGAGCCTCGATCATTCTCTCCCGGGAGAGCATGCCGGCATAGAAGAAGTAATTAGGGTCCACCGCTCCTGCTGCAGTCACCTCAACATTTGGAATGTTGTACAGATAGAGAACATTCTTGGGCTTTGCCGGCCTGATCTGAGCCATTCGAACTCGGTCCACCAGAATCACCAGATCGGCCAGGCCGATAAGCGTCTTGTCGATGCGGGAGACAAGTCCATGGATGGTGGAATTCTGCGCAAATGTGTCCGCGTAAAAATCAAAAATGTCGTAGACCACTTGACGACGCTTGAGCCTGGCTGCCAGAAGGGCGGGCGGATAGGTGTCAAAATCGCATGCATGAACGATGTGGAATGTGTGAAACAAGAGATAACCAAACAGGTACACCCACCATATCAGTAGAGTAATCGTCAAGACAATCGGACTGTCCGCTCCGGGCAATAAAACTCTCTTGACTCTCCCGAAAGGCATGGTTTCCTCAGGTCTGCTCCGACCCGTCCGGTCGCGGGCAAGAATCAGGACATCTGCCATGGAACAGAGAGCGGCCGCCTCTTTTTCAACTCTCGGGTCGGGATCGACGGGGTTGGACCTGAGGATGATGATTTTGGGTCGGTTAGACATTTTGGTAGATTGAAATCCATTTCTGCACCACTCGGTCGAAAAAGAATGGCGCTGCAGCCTTGCGGGCCAGTTCAGAATTGGCTATTCGGGATGCCGGGGCGGCAAGCAATTGCTCCAATTTCTCGCCATAAGTGCGATGATTATTTGCCAGCAGTTCAGCCGGGACAATTTCAGGGATGCCTCCGACACCGTTGGTCAACACGGGCAAACCGCTTGCCATTGCATCCAGCAAAGCTATGGGTTGGACGTCTTGCTGCGAGTAGTAACAAAAGATATCGATCTGCTCAAAAAACTCTTCTTTTGGGACAAAACCAAGGAATACGGTCTCGGGAAAAATTTCCTTCGCCTTGCCGACATACTCGGTGAACAGTTTCCCGTCTCCCCCAATCACTACCTGTCCTCGAAAGGAGATGTTCCTGGCGATCCTGGCCAGCTCCAATATCCCTTCAGCCTTTTGCCTGAAGTTGAAATTGGACAATAGGCCCAACCGAGGGAGAGTTCCCAATCGGAAGTCTTGTTTGATGAACGTCGGCCGTTCAATCCCGTTTTCCACAACACAAGCGGCCCCAAGTCCCAGGGTTTCTTTGAGAAAATTGTTCGGAACGGTGGTGACGGTGGCTCTCCTTATGGCAAGAGGATAGAATTTCCCCCACGGATTGGCTTCACTTCTAAAATCTCCGTGGATCGTCAGAACATACTTCCGCGAACGCGGGCGGCTGACAAACGGCAGGCTGGAATGTACGATGAAGCGGTCCAACGGTTCCCGGAAATAATCCCTGAGAGTGTCCTTGACCGCTGCACCAACGCCGTTTTTCTCCAGCTCCCGCGCCAGGTTGCAGGCCCAAATCTTGGGGCCTCCGGCGCGCAAAGGAGCATACAGGCTGACCGCAAAATTGTGGGGTGTTATGGTCAATGGAAATTCCTGCTCTACTGCCCGTTATCGTGCATGGTCACCGGGGGTGCCGTTGCCAGATCGCGCAGATTCTCCGGCTGGCTTCACCGTCCCCATAGGGGTTGACGGCTTTGGCCATGGCTTCATAGACTTGGGGATCGGTCAAGAGTTTTACGGTCTCGGCTATGATCTTATCCGTCTCGGTGCCGACCAGCTTTGCGGTGCCGGCGGCTATCCCCTCGACTCTTTCGGTCACATCGCGCATCACCAAAACCGGTTTGCCCAGGGAGGGGGCTTCTTCCTGAACGCCGCCGGAATCCGTGAGGATGATGTGGCTTTGGTTCATCAGCCACACAAAAGCCGCATAGTCGAGGGGTTCTATCAGGTGAACATTGGAGCGACCCTGCAGCATATCAAACACCGGTTTGCGTACATTGGGATTGAGATGCACCGGATAGACCAGCTCCACATCAGCACTCTCGGATATTCTCCGCAGTGCTCGGCAAATGTTTTCAAACGGCTTGCCGAAGCTCTCGCGACGGTGACCCGTTACCGTTATGATGCGCTTGCTGAAGTCTATGCCGGCGAGCGCTGGAAAATCCCTTATGGTCTTACCCGTCAACTTGTCCAGGCAAAGAAACAGGGCATCAATGCTCGTGTTTCCAACCACAAAAATGTTCTTTTCAGCAATATTTTCACGCAACAGGTTTTCTCTTGCCCGATCGGTGGGTGCCAAATGGAGGTCTGACAGATGGGTGGTCAAGACCCTGTTCATCTCTTCCGGAAATGGGGATTCCTTGTTAAAGCTGCGCAGGCCGGCCTCGAGGTGGGCCACCTTCACGCGCTGGTAAAATGCCGCCAGTGCCCCGGCAAAGGTGGTGGTGGTGTCCCCCTGCACCACAAGCCAGTCCGGTTTACACGCAACAAGGATTTCTTGCACCCCGCGCAACACGGCCTCGGTGATTTGCGATAGATTTTGGTTCGGCTGCATGAGGTTCAGGTCAAAATCCGGCTTGATCCCGAAGAAATTTAGCACCTGGTCGAGCATTTCCCGGTGCTGAGCGGAAACGCAGATCTTCACGTCAAATGAATGTCGATCGCGTTTGAGTTCATGAATCAATGGGGCCATCTTGATGGCCTCGGGCCGTGTGCCGAAAAAGAAAAGAATTTTCATGCAGTCTCCGCAATATCAGGTGGAACCGGTGGCGGGATACGCGCCCACGCGTGCTTCAAGGTGAGCTCATGAGCTGTTCAAGGGAGGTATCTTTCGGTCAGCTCCTGCCATCCCCTGATGAAGCCCGCGTGCCCCATCTCCCTCGCATACGCATGCATGTGATCCTGCTTTTCATCCCACCGGGCAAGCAACTGCAGCATCTTATCCGCAGCTTCCTTTATGTTGGTGAGAGAATACAGGCAATCCGCATCTCCCTGCAGCAGGGCCCGGTGTTCGGGAATGTCCGACGCCAGCACTGGAACTCCGCTCACGATGCCCTCGGCAACCACCATTCCAAATGACTCAGCCTTGGACGGGGCAAAAAACATTCCCCTGTGTGCACGCAGAAAGGCAAAAAAGTCAGTGACCTTATCGTAGCTTATTTTCGATCTGACAATGGTCCGATCGATGATGCCCGATTCTTCGATCAGTTGAATGAATTGATCCTCGGTGGCACCAGCCCCAACGATTACGTAAAACACGTCATCCCTGCCTTTAAGGCGGGTAAAAACCTTCAAGGCTTCATCGATGTTTTTCAACGAATCGAGCCTTGCCATGTAGGCAATGGGTCTTTTGGCATAGATCTTCGCACTCTCTTGTCGTGCACAATCAAAAAAAATTCTCGGCACACTGTTGGGAAGAACCTGCAGAGGAATGTCATTTCTCAATTCATGCTCGATGGTGCGGGCGAAAGTTTTCGAAGGCACGATGATCGCTTTTACTTTGTCGCTCAAGGAGCTCAAGTATCTCCTGTTTTGGACATAGGGAGTGTGGCACTCGACAAAGAAATTATTCACCTTTTCCAGAGCTTCGAAGCAGGAAGGCGTGTCAATGTTGAAAACCATGTCGTACTGAGCTAAATCGACAAACGAAGCCATGTCCTGGTCTTTCTTTTCCGGCACCATTGCGTTCAGATAGTGGGTCAGGTCATTGCGCTCGAGGTACCCGACCAGGTCCTGGAAAGCTCCGACGTCATGTAAAAACAGGACGTCGATGTGGATATCCATCTGGTATTCCCTGAAAGCCTCGGCGCGGTTCAAGATCACTCTTTCCACTCCGCCAAATGTGCAATAGCTGTATACATAAAGGATTTTCATAGCGGTCCGCACCTCAGCTGGTCCGGCAGAAGCTTGAAACGTTCTTCCCATGTGCACTGTGTGAGGAAATCGTCCAGGATCGAACGGTTCATCCCCCCACTTCGCTTCAGACAGGCCAGACGCCTGACGGCCTGTTCGGCTTCCGTCACACTCGAACCAACATCCACGTAGGGGAAACCTTCCAGGTGGCTGATGCCCCTTACCATGACCGGCAGTCCAAAATACAGGTATTCGTAAATCTTGATGGGATCTACCGACTCACTCAGGAGGGTCGGCAGGAATGGTATGATGGCCACGTCCCAGCCGGTTACATGTTGACTGAGGCTGGAGGGATGGACTCTGCCGATAAGCTCGATGTTGAAAAACCGGGCGGCTTTGGACCTCGTTTCGGCCGATTCCCCATAACCGATGAGGTGAAAGTGAAAGTCCGAAACCCGCTGCGCCATTTTGAAAATGAAGTCCCAGTCGAACCAGGATTCGGTGAGGTGACCAAAATAGCCGATGCAGATCGGCTCATCGGGTTTTTTGCTGACCAGTTCCGGCTTCATGCCTATCAGATCCTGCGAAAAGCCATTGCGCATCAGTTGAATGTCTTCTCTCAGGTCGGAAAAGTATTTTATCAAAGGAGGAGAGACGGCCGTTACAACATCTGCGTTCATCAATATGGCTCGCTCATGCTCGGGGCGAAACCATGGAGCCTGGCCCGTTGCGTTGAATTCTTTCCAATGGTCTATGATGTCGTAGAGTATTCCATAGCCGTTGTGTTTCATCTGAAGCATGATGGGATAAAAGCTGGGATGCGGGAATTCTATGATGAACCATTTGTGCGCATGGGATAGATTGGTTAAGGCAACCGGGTGTTCGAGAAAATAATCTATCGGCACCTGGAAAATGTTTTCATATACCTCCTCGCATGTGCCCGGCAGCTGGTCGGATGGTGACCACCGCCAGGCGATGTAGATCACACAGTTGCCTTGCTTTGCAAGACACTTGGACAGGTTGATAGCCCTTTGGTTATAGAATTCATCGAAGGGAAAGGTAGACGCAACAATGAATATGCCTTTCTGCACCCTGCTCTGAATCAACTGGCTCAATGCCTTGAGCCGGCTTGCCACCCTGCCCTGTTCCTGCGGGTTTGAGTCGCGGTCATGGCGGTCTGCGTGACTCCTGAAGGAGAGCAATCTATTGAACAGATTTTCGATGAATCGGTTGGCTGAGGTGTTGAAAAGGAACTTTCCATACATCTGCCCCAGCCGCCATGTCATCGACCGATGTATCAGGTTCAGTTCGTTTTTCGCGGACACCAGCTCGTTGTGCAGTTTTTGGATGGTCCCTTTGAGCTCGTTATTCTCCTGCTTCATGCCTTCAACTTCGACATGCAGCCCGGCAACAGCCGCTTTGTTGTCATTCAGGTCGGTCTGCAGGACCGAGGCAATCTCCTCGATCTCACGTTCCAGAATTTCAATTCTCTGCTGTTTATGCTCCGATTGTTCCCTTTCCCGTTGCAGGCCCGCTACCAGAGACTTCACGTCCAGGCTTGCATAGGGCCCCTTCTCACAGAGAAATCCTTGCCTCTCTTGTTTCCTCGCAGCCTGGTGCGGAAGCCTTTGGGCACTTGACTTTTCAAGCAAATCATCCAGCAGGTCAAAGGATAACCGGGCGCGTTTCTGCAGGTCGATCTTCCTGCTCCGGATCAGTTCGCAATAGTGAGCATAGCCATTCACCACGCTGCGCATCGCAGAACCAATAAGAGCGGCATCGAGGTCGGGGATATCCGCCGCCAGGTCCGGAATACCTGCGTCGTTCATGAGACTGGTGCACTTGTTGTCATAGGAAATGGAGATCACCGGGATTTCATTCAGGATACAGAACAAAAGGAAGTGATATCGCATGCCTATTCCGAAACGAGCATGTCCGATGAGATCCAGTGCGGTTTGCGGGGTGAGTTGATCATCGCAGACAACCAATCTGTCTCGCATGCCCCCCTCGATTTTTTCGAGCAGCTCCACCGCCAGGTTGGAATCGGTGACGGGATAATCCGATTCCAGGTTTTGAAAAGGAACGAATAAAATCTTGAGATCCTTGAGTTCAACCGGCATGTTTGAAAGCACTGCAGCCATCTCGCTAACGGTTTTGTCTTGCCGGCCGGCATCCACCAGCTCTCGTAAAGAGAGCACCAGGAATTGTTTGGACTTCAAACCATATTTGCTTAACAGACGCAGGACTTCCTGATTTTGCTGCGGTCGCATAACAAAGGCAGCGTCCGCCGCCAGGTGAACATTCGAATGGGGAGCCAGATGTTGTGCCCATTTCAAGGAATAGTGATCGCGCACAGTGATGAGATCGGCTGACGTCAAAAGAAACGAACAGAAATGCTTCATGGCTTGGGAATAAAAGGGTCCCAGACCATTGGCCAGGAACACCAGGACTTTGTGGTAGAAAGAAGCCAGCAGGGGAACGATTCCATACGCGCTGACCTTGCCCTCGGGATATCCGTAGGGATTGCTGAAAAACTGTGCTGCGGTAACGTGATAATAGGCAATTCCGGGGATTTCCTGATAGGCGCCGCCGGCCGCTGCAATCACCATATCGCAGGCAGCTATGGTGTGCTCAAGGGCTTCCACGTCGAAAAAAGCGACCGCCGGAAGTCCATGAAGGCGCTCCGTTCTTGGTGGATCGAGCGATACCACGGTCACTTCATGCCCCTTCAAGGCACTGGCTACCGCAAAGAGGATGCTCTCATCCCCTAAATTTTGGTGCCCGAAATAACCGGTTACAACAATTTTCATCGACCTCTTTCCGTCCACGGCCCAGGGTGGTTGCGCCATTATAGTTTAACTCTGGTTATCGGATGCGGAATGTATGGCTGACACTCAATCAAGCCGAAGCTCCATGGCACTCCCCGCCCACAATGTTCTGATCGTTTGACAAGGAGAAAAAGCGGTAGAATATTTCAGCAGTCGCTCCGCGTGTCAATAATTCGTCGGAAACAACCGGCAGGGTTGCGCGCAACTTTTCCTCATCGATGCGGGACAATATCTCCGCAAGATCTGAGGCTCTGACGTAATCGTGTGGGAAAAAGAACCTGTTGCCTTCGCCATCTGACGTCCCGGCGACCAGCCCGCAATCGTGCAGCGCAGCAATCGACCCGGCCGCCCAATGGGAAGACGAAACGTCCTTGAAAGGTCCACCTGTCAGACTATGAGGCATTTCCAGCTTCAGAACGCGACTCAGAAAAACGGCCAACTCGGCACGACTCACACTGTTATCAGGATTGAAAACCCTCCTTCCGTTGACCTCATAACCATTGGTCACACCATGCATGAACATGGCGTCAATCGCTTCTCTTGAAGGATGCTCCTGGGGGATGTCGGCAAAAACCGTTTCATCAAAATAGACCAGGTATCTGCGGCAGATTCGGTCGGCGTCGCCGAATTCAACCACCCGGCCTTTATCGAGCCAAAGTGCGGTGTTGCATAGCCGCTGCACATCGGCGAGGCTGTGTGACACAAACAAAAGATTGGTTCCCGCAGCGATGATCTCATCGATTTTTTCGCGACACTTCTTGCGGAAGCCTTCATCTCCCACCGAAAGGACTTCATCGACAATGAGAATGTCCGCATTCACTTCTACTGCAATGGAAAAAGCCAAGCGTGCGATCATTCCCGAGGAATAGCTTCTGAGAGGGGCATGTATGAACGGGCCCAGTCCGGAAAACTCCAGGATATTATCCATCTTGCTGTCAATCTGTTTGCGGCTGAGACCCAGTATGGATCCATTGAGATAGACGTTTTCAGTACCCGTCAACTCGAAGTCGAATCCCGCTCCCAACTCGATGAGGGGTGCAATGATGCCATTGACCCTGGCTTCCCCTTCGGTCGGCTTAATGATGCCGGCGATCACCTTGAGCAACGTGCTTTTGCCCGAACCGTTGACACCAATGATGCCAAGCTTCGCTCCCTTGGAAAGGCTGAGCGAGACATTTCTCAATGCCCAAAAATCCTTGAATTGCGCCTTTTTGCCTTTGAGCCGCCGGACAATCACTTCCTGCAGAGTCTTGGGGGCCTCCGCTGTGAGGCGGTATTTCACGGATACGTTGGTCAGCTCCAGCAATTCTTCCACGCAGATTCCTGCTTCAAATATCAAAGATGAAAAATCAATCGGTCCTTATAGCGGTTATAGAACAACCACCCCCCACTGAATGACAGCACAGACAAGCCCGTGACAATGACGATATTGGCTGCCAGGGCTGCATCGTGGGTGAACACCAGGGTGCGAAAGAGCGTCAAAAAATAGTATAAGGGATTAAGGTACAGTATGAATTTGAAGTGATGGGGAATGATGGATTCCGGATAAAATATAGGTGTTGTGTACATCCATCCCAACAGCAGCACTTCATAGATGTATTGCGTGTCACGAAAGAAGACCATAAGCGTTGAAAGCATTAGGGCTACGCCAAATGAAAATAAGGCGGCCTGTATCAGAAACAAGGGCAGGAATACTATATAAGAGCCAGGATGCGTGCCCGTGAGGAGGAACACTGCAAAAAGAGGAATTAATGAGAATGCAAAATTAACGAGGGCGGAAGCAATGACAGAAAGGGGAAAGATCGCTTTGGGCAAGTAGATCTTGCGGATGAGATCGCTGTTGCTCACAAAGCTCAGCATCGATGTACTGGTGCTCTGAGCATAGAAGTTCCAGAATATGATGCCGGATAGAAGGTAGGCAACATAGTTTTCCGTAGTGAAATGAAACAACCCGGAAAAGACCATATAGAGAATGATCATCATAAAGAGGGGGTTGAGAATGACCCACAGGAACCCCAGCACGGACCGTCTGTACCGCACCTTGAGATCTCTGCTTACAAGATTCTTAAAGAGATCCTGGTATCTTGCCAGTTCTTTAAGCTCCCTGACGGACTCACCCATTTGTTTGCCCGAAGGCAGAATCGATTTTAGTCCCGCGCACCCGTTCAAATATGATCCCTTTATGATGCAGGAAGATCGTTGCCATGGCAGCAAAAACACTGCTTGAAGAATGCAAAAAAATTAGACATACTTTTTACCTGAATTTGGCGATTTTTTCCAGGCAAGAAAATGATATGACCGAAAGCGCCGAAAAGAGTTGCATGAACCGACTGGCCCTGCACTCCGGGGGAGAGGAAAACGGTTGTAACGAAGCCGCTACGATTTACGTGGTCGTTCCCGCCTATAATGAAGAGTCGGCTATTGCGGGAGTGATTGCTGATTTGGCAAGGGTGGTGCCGGCACAGCACATTATCGTGATCGACGACGGATCTTCCGATGCCACTTATCTCGTAGCTCAACAGACCGGGGCAATCGTGCTCCGGCATTTCATCAACCGCGGCCAGGGGGCGGCAATCGCCACGGGAATCGAGTTGGCGCTGGAGCTTGGAGCGGACATCATCGTCACCTTCGATGCGGATGGCCAGCATCGCGCCACCGATATCCTTGAGCTGGCAAAACCGATCATCCTGGGGTCAACAGATGTCGTACTGGGCAATCGTTTTCTCAAGTACAAGCCCGAAGGAATTCGCAAGGACCGCTACCTGATTCTGAAGCTGGGGGCAATATTCACCTGGCTGGTGTCGGGAATCCGGGTTTCGGACTGTCAGAATGGATTGAGGGCCCTTTCCCGAAAGGCTGCGCGAAGCATCCAGATCAAACAGGACCGTATGGCCCACGCATCGGAAATACTTGACGAGATTGCCCGTGAAAAACTGAAGTACACAGAGGTCCCGGTCAAGGTCATTTATACGGAGCATTCCCTCAGGAAGGGGCAGAAGACCAGTTCGGCTTTCTCTCTTGCCCTCAGGTTCCTCGTTTCGAGGTTGATCCACTAGAAGCCTGCCGTGCGGCACCGTTTTGAGTTGCGTTATCGGCAAGGCAGGGCGTTGCCGCTGTTCATAAGGAACTGGCGATGGTATTAGAAATCATCATCATGCTGTTTGGAGCTTTTGCGGTCAGCAGGAGCTACCTGAGATATAGAGAAAGACTGCTGACGCTGCCCATCGCAATCTTTTGGGTCGGTCTCTGGATTGTTATCGTCGGCGCCGTCTTTTTCAAGAACTGGACCAGCAGCATTTCTCTGTTCTTTGGCATCGGGCGCGGGGCGGATTTTTTTCTTTTTGGCGCAATCCTGCTGCTAAGCTATTTGTGCTTCCGGCTTTATGTCAAGCTGGAGGAAACGCGGCAGGACCTCACCAACCTCGTTCGAGCCATTTCTATCAACGAAAAACGGGCACTTTTGGATCAGGCGGGATCGAATATATCCGAAAAGCAACTGGGATGAGGCGGCTGCCAGTCCAGAATTCCACCAATAAATGGTTCAATCCTTGGCGGAGGGATTCCATGTCCATGACTCACAGGTTCTCATTGCTGCTCATCACAATGAGTTGTCTCATGCTCCCTTGTTCCTGTGCGAAGAACACCAAGCAGACGGGTGTTTCAATCCCGTCCTCAAAAACCTATGTTTTTGAGTGCCTCAATAAAGAAAAATACACCGTGCGCATTGAACATAACAGCGCACAGGTTTTCCTGCCCATGGGGTTTGTTGCACTTCCGCATGTTCCGAGCGTTTCCGGAGCCAAATACAGCGACGGCAAGTCCACGGTCTGGCGCAGAGGGGAACAGGCCATTTTGAATTTGGGGGGCAAGCCCCTGGGGAACTGCGTCAACAACCCAAGAGAAGCGGCTTGGGAACAGGCAAAATTGGAAGGTGTCAGCTTTAGAGCGGTTGGCCACAATCCCCAATGGCTCCTTGAAATAAGAGACCATGAAAGAGTGGCCTTCTCCACAGGTGATCACCACAAATGGATCGAGTTTCCGTATGCCCCCCCCTGCAGCACGGGTGCTGGTGTTGCGGCAGCCACCTATCAAACCAAAACGGCTGATCAGACTCTGACTGTCTCAATCGCCGAGCAGCAATGCCGCGATCCCGAGAGTGGTCAAACATTCGAGGCAGCTGTGACCGTTACGCTGAATGGCAAGGATTTCAGGGGGTGTGGAAAAGCGTTGAATTGAGGTTTTTGACGGATTGGTGAGCGACGCTTATCGAACCGATCCCCTGGGGTTTTCCCCGACGAGCATTTGCAGGAGGCTGCATCACCAATCCGTCGCAAACGCATAAGGTCCACCCGCCTAATACCGGTAAGGGCGCTGATACTGGTACCTGTCGTACTTGCCACGGTAACGATTGCCATAATTACGATTATCGTAGCGATATCCATTGTGGTAGTAGCGCCCATCGCCCCTGTAAGACTGGTCATAAATGTAACCTCCCAGTGCTCCCGCCGCCCCGCCGAGTAAAGCACCTGTACCGGGCATGCCACCGGCGACCTCTCCCACCACCGCACCGGTGCCCGCGCCTATGGCAGCACCGGTTAAAACGTGGCGCTCCGTATGATTCATACCGGCACACCCTGCCACAAGAAAAAGCATCAGGAAACCCAAGACCACAAAACCATGTGCTCCACGTTCCTTCTTCATCGCAAAACCTCCACCGGCCGATCTATCGTCAGCCTATTGAGTCAATTTGTTCGTTTGGTTCCGCTGTTGACCGTAAGGTAGCCTACGATTGTGGAAAAATTATGAAGAGAATGTGGGAAGAATAAGGATTTTTCTCATGAGGGTCGGGGTGAGGGGGGGGATCCCAGGCTGGAGCCTGGGAATCAGTAGAAACAGGATTTCAGTGAACACCGTATGCACTATGTTGCCGATGGCTTCTCGTTCGGCTAATCGGCCGGGGTAATATGGAAGCGCACCGTAACACTTGCCTGGACGCTCACCTGTCCAGGTTGTACAGGGGTTGCCGCCTCGTCTGAAAAGGTTCTTGCCATGTGCATTTGCGGCCGAACGAGATGGACACCCCCTTCAGATATTTCATTCACACCGACAATGTTCACGCCAGCCGCTTCGGCGATAACGTTCGCCTTTCTCCTGGCCTCGGCAACCGCCAGACGCAGTGCCCGCTCTCTGTATTCGCCGTCTTCTTTAATTTCAAATGAAAGCCCCTCCAATTGATTGGCGCCGGCACTCACCCCGGCATCGATCACCGCGCCCACCTGGTTGATAGCGTCGATCACTATTTGGATGCTGTTGTGCGCCCGATAGCCTGCAATACGTGGCTCCTGCGGCTCCTCAACCGCATTCTGAGGCGGCCTCGAGAATACCGGGGAAAGTGACAGCCCAACGGTTGTAATGCGCTCCGCCGGGATATCCAATTGCTTGAGCTTGGCAAGCGCTTGAGCAACTATTTTGTTCGCTTCGCGCTGAGCGTCGGCTGCTTCTCTTGCCTGAATAACGGCTCCCAGCCTTACGATGGCTTGGTCCGGAGCGGCGAGGATCTCACCGTGACCCGTCACGGCCAAGGTCGGATTGGCAGCGTCTCCCTTCCCGCCCTCCTGGGCCGGGACAGCGACCGGACAAAGGAACAACAGCGCAAACAGATACGGCAGCTTACTCATCTGAACAACTCCCTTTCAGGCCAGGTGTGTCTGTGGTCATGAAATCGTAACGACATCCCAATGCCTCGCCATGGGACTATTGAGCCAATGGCTTCGTTCAAACAGGATTAGAGGCAACAAATGCATTCATTTCAGGTGAATGGTGTTGTCCTCAGACTCCCATGGGCTTAGCTTCCTGCTGCGTTTGTTTTGGTACAGAGAGCGATCCGCCTGCTCTATGAGATCCTCCAGGGTTTGATTCTGGTTCGGATCGTAGCGCGCTATCCCCAGGCTCACTGAGAGCCGGCAGGGTAGCTCGCCCCTCGCGTTTTCCTCTTCAAACTTGATCAGCAGCCGTTTCAAGATATCTGCCACATGCAGATATGAGGCTCCGCTCGCGAGGATGATGAATTCGTCTCCGCCCACGCGCGCGATGATATCCGATTTGCGGAACGTATTGCGAAGGATATCGGCAATTCTTCTCAATGCCTCATCGCCCGCAAGGTGCCCAAAATTATCGTTGATCTCTTTCATGTTATCGACATCGGCAAACAGGATCAGAAATTCGGCTGCCATTCGCCGCGCCAAATGCAGGTGCTGCGTGGCGAGTGCCATGAAGCTGCGCCGATTGTGCAGGCCTGTCAATTCATCAATCAACGACAAAGTGATGAGCTCTGTGCGCAATGCCTGTCTTTCAATGGCATAGCGTATCGAGCGAACCAGCTTGGGGCTGTTGATCTCCCCTTTGATCAAGAAATCCTGCGCGCCGTCCTTGACTGCTTTGGCACCCAGTTCTTCATCATTCATTTCGCCGAGCACAACGATCGGTACGTTGGGCACGCGGATGTGCACAGACCTTGCCGTGTCTCGACCGTGACTGTCGGGCAGATTGAGATCCAGGAGAAGGACATCAAAGCTGCGTCGCTGCAACACATCAAATGCCTCCGCAAGCCTCTCGACCCGCGCAATCTCAAATTGAACGAAGGGGCTCTCGACCAGCATTTCCTCGACCAGGAGAGCGTCCTCCGGGTTGTCCTCGACGAGTAAGACTTTGACAGATTGCTGCTTCACATCTGGGTACTCCCTCGGATAACTCCACAACGCCACTCCGGTGAGGTATTTCCTGGAATCTCCATTTGCATTTTTCCACAACGAAAACCAGGCTGAAACTACGAGTCGGCAAGCGGCAGCAGCACCAATAAAGTGGCTGGCAACAGATTCAAGATAATTCAAAGTCGGGCCTATGACTACCATTATGAATACACCACATCACCCATCGGCACAACGGTTTTTTGATTGGTGTTGATCACAAGCGGGTTTTGGTGGATCATATGCAAGTTTCTGAACAGTTTTCAAAATTCTGGAAAGCGGGATTTGATCCTTAACCAGTATAATACAATGGAGCAGTGACGATGAAGTGGGCTTGTGCTTTATTGGCAGTCCTGATGATTCCTGGCCTGTACGGTGTTTCAGCAGTCGAGCGGCCGCACCTCGACGCGCCCTTCCGACCGGGTGAAAAATTGACCTACCAGCTCAACTGGGAATTTATTCCGGTGGGCACCGCCGTTCTGGAAGTTTTGCCCGCCAAGACCCTTGCCGGCAAACCCGTGCACCACTTTGCTTTGACTGTGCAGAGCAACGCCGCTATTGACCGAATCTATAAGGTGCGGGATCGAATTGAATCCCTTGCGGATGCCGCGCTGACCCGATCTCTCCTGTACACAAAAAAACAGCGGGAGGGCAAGCACAGGAGAGACGTCGAGGTCACCTTTGACTGGCTCCATATGACGGCTCAATACGCCAACTTCGGCAAGAAACGCGAACCCATCTCCATTCCGCCGGGAACATTTGATCCGGTCTCCCTGTTCTATGCGTTCAGGCTGCACGATCTCAAGGAAAATCTGCAGCTCACGGCCCCGGTGACAAACGGCAAATCCCTCATTCTGGGCAGCGCTCAAATTCATGCCAAAGAAACCCTGGAAGTGGCAACTGGACGTTATGAAACGCTGGTTGTCGAACCGGACATCAAGGATGCGGGCGGAGTTTTTGAGCATTCAGAAGACGCCCGGCTGAAGGTCTGGATCACTGATGACACCAGGCATATTCCCGTCCGAATCACCTGCCGGGCCCCAGTCGGCCATTTCATAGCCGAGCTGGTATCGCTCCAGACCCCGGAAACCCAGTGACACCTGCACCGGCAACCCTTCGCCATAGCGGCGCAAGTCACTATCTCCTGTCCGTTTACCAGGCCCGGCGGGAATCAACGTTTCAGCCTTGACCGGTAGAGCGTCCCGGCTGCCGTTGTACTCGATCACTCCTTTTCCACGGGAAACGTCAGCTTCGCTCCCAGCCACCCAACCACGCTCACCATGGGAACAAACGCTACAACAAGCAGCAGGTAAATCATACTGCCGGTTCCGATGTGGTCGAGAATATCCGGCACCGTGACCCGCCAGGTAAAAACAATCATGGCGGTGATCCACATTGTGGTTGACAGCCAGAGTTTCACGATCACCGGCCTCATCGGTCTTGCCATATAATTGAGCCACCAGGTGAAGAGACCGGTGAGCATTACAATGGGAGTGAACAGAATGGCGGCCGCCAGGCAATGCAACCCGGTGATCTCAAGGGATTTCACGCCGGTGAGAAGATACAGAAGAGTGAAGCTCGTTGCGGCAAACATGAACGCAATGGGGAAATGGACCGTCATCGGGTGGGGGTGCCGGGTCAATACCGGAAACAGCTCCAAAATGCGGGCCAGTCCTGCAGACATTTCCCGTTTGGCTGACTCCTGCTTGGTCATAACCCCCACCTGCTCGTATCTTTCAAATACTTCGGTGCCGTGAGGGGCAGCCTGAAAATCGCCGGTGAGGTCCCGGCCGGCGGTGTGCCGACGCATGTGAGAACCGTTGGTCCACAATTTGCTTTGAGAAACATCGTACACTTTGCCGTCATGGGCGACATAAGCGGGCTTTCCATCTCTGCCGTCATATTCCTTGAGGGCCTCAAGGTCCAATTCCTTCATGAGCCTGTCTCCTCCAGTTTCACAGCTTACCAGGTGACTTCCGTTCAATCGTTCCTATCCACAATGAGCCGAATGCTGCATTGAATCACCAGCCCCCTGCAAAGGCCGTCCGTCGGTATTGCGCCGGGGTGACCGCTTAACCGAATGTCACAAGACGATCTTCTTTATGCTAATAATCCGGATTCTTCCAAAACACCAGCTTTTTGCCGATCTTATCCACTGCTGCAGGGTTTCCCCTGCGGCCGCCGCCGACAGCGGCGAACAACCTCCTGATGCCGGGGATCAATGGAGAAGGCTTCCTTGCAGGAGCGTTCAGCGGTAAAATCTATTGGCCAAAATTCCTTATGATGGTATAGGTCTCAGACGATGTCTCCTGCGTCGATGGCAAGCGTAAAGAACAACAAATTTGCAGTCAGGGTTCTGACTCCCTGATTTTTAGTCTCCACAGGGATTCCTCATGATTGATCTTGGCCGCCGGGATTTCTTGAAACTTATCGGTGTCGCAGGCGCCTCCGCAACGTTTGGCTGTTCATCGGAATCCGCCCGCACGATCATCCCCTATGTCTTTCCCGCCGAAGAGATCATCCCGGGCGAAGCCAATTGGTTTGCCACCACGTGTCGAGAGTGTCCCGCCGGGTGCGGTCTGTTGGCCAAAAACCGCGATAGTCGAGTCATCAAAATCGAGGGAAACCCGCTTCACCCGGTGAACGCGGGCAGAGTCTGCCCGCGCGGTCAGTCCGCCCTACACGGGCTCTACAATCCCGACCGATGGCGTGGTCCGGCAAAACGATCGGGCGACGGCCAATTTGCGGCCATCTCCTGGCAGGATGCCGAAAAGGTCTTGAGCGACACGGTCCAACGCCTGAGTAAGGCCGGGAAAGGCAACCAAATTGCTTTCATGACGGGGTTGCTGACCGGCACCCATAAAGACTTGCTGGAATACTGGCTGAACCAAGCCGGATCGAGTCGCCACCTCATGTATGAGGCCCTCTCCTATGAACCGCTCCGCGCCGCAAACCGGACTGTATTCGGACGCGATGCCATCCCCGCCTATCGGATCGACAAGGCAGACTTTCTCGTCTCATTCGGAGCGGGTTTTCTCGAAACCTGGCTTTCCAACGTGCACTATGCGGCACAGTTCGCCAAGTTTAGAAACGCCGGCGGCGACGCCAGGAATGCTTTTGTCTACATCGGCCCACGGCTTTCCATGACTGCCGCCAACGCCGATTTATGGATTCCCGTCGAGCCAGGCAAAGAATATCTGGTCGCGCTGGGCATGTTGAGGCTCATCGTCCACCGGGAGCTCTGCCCCATCCCGTATGATCGTCTGGCTGCACTCAGGCGAATCGTTGAAGCCTTTCCCCTGGATCAAGTTATGGCGGCAACCGGCGTGGAACCCGCTGTTATGGAAAGGCTCGCCGCCCGATTTGCGGCAGCACGCAATCCACTCGCCCTGGCGGAAGGATCGGGCTGCTCCGGCGCCAATGCGACTCAGGCTGCAGTAGCCGCAAACCTGCTTTGTTCCATCAAGGATCGGCTCTACGAAACACATGATTTTTCCATGCATGCGGCACTCGGCGACAGTGCACCGGCGGGCGCGATCATGGACCTCACCAGGCGCATGGATCGAGGCGAAATCGAACTTCTACTTGTGCATGAGGTCAACCCGGTCTTCACCCTGCCGGCATCATGGAACTTTCGCCGAAGCCTCGAGAAGGTTCCGATGGTAGTGAGCTTTTCCAGCTGCCTGGATGAAACCACTGCCATGGCCCACCTGGTCCTTCCGGCTCACACTCCCCTGGAATCCTGGGGCGATTATTCGCCGGCCACGGGTATAGTGGGTTTGATCCAGCCCGTTATGGGAAACCTTTTTGATACCAGAGACTTTGGAGATATTCTGATCTCAAGCGGCAAACGCATGAGCGGACAAGAGAAATTTCCGTGGGTAAATTTTTACCAGCTGCTTCGCGAAAACTGGGCCCAACGCTGGCAAGCTGGAAACTCCCAGCAAAGCTTTGATCAATTCTGGCTGCAGGCGCTGCAAACGGGCGGTTCCTGGGACCCCGAAAAGACCAGGGGAAGCGGCTTCTCAATACAGATTCCCGGTGATTTCTCTTTTCCACCCCCTGAAGCGCCCGCAGCCCAGGACCAAGAATTCCATTTCACCGCCTACCCGTCGATTCAGTTTTATGACGGCCGTATGGCCAATCGTCCCTGGATACAGGAACTTCCCGACCCTATGACGCAGACGACCTGGGGCGGGTGGATCGAAATCCACCCGCAGACTGCGGACAGGCTGAAGATTGAAAAAGGTGATCTACTGGAGCTTCGCTCACCGTTCGGTGCGTTGCGGGCTCCCGCCCTTCCCATCTACACGGTTCCGCCGCGTACGCTCGCTATGCCGCTGGGCCAGGGGCATACCCACTACGGACGCTACGCCAGCGGCCTGCCGGCCAACCCCATGGAGCTTTTTCCGGCGGATGCCGCCCCCCCTGCGTCCGGCATGGCCGGCCGCTCATTTCGGGTCACGGTGAAGAAGACGGGCGAAACCTTCGCCATAGCCCATACGGACGGGAGTTTTTTTCAACATGATCGGCAAATAGCCCGGCAGATATCCTACGACGGACTTCAGCAGGCGGCGGCTTCCGGCCACAAGCCCGCCATCGACTACCCACTGCCCATGGGTTACGAGGCCGACAAGGATTTTTATCCTGCACACACTCACAAAGACTACCGCTGGGCCATGGTGGTTGACCTGGACCGCTGCATCGGCTGCGGCGCCTGCGTGATCGCCTGCTATGCCGAAAATAATGTGGCCGTCGTGGGACGGGAACAGGTCATCAACGGCCGAGAAATGTCGTGGATAAGGGTACAGCGCTATTTTGACCGGAATAAACCCGTGGCAAGATGGCTGGTCATGATGTGCCAGCACTGTGATGCGGCCCCGTGCGAATCCGTCTGTCCCATTTTTGCCCCGCAGCACAGTGTGGAGGGACTCAACAACCAGGTCTATAATCGCTGCTTTGGAACCCGCTTCTGCTCCCAGAACGATCCTTATAAGGTGCGGCGCTTCAACTGGTTCACTTTCACCCGACCCTATCCGCTGAATATTCAATTGAACCCCGATGTGACCGTACGGCAAAAGGGCGTCATGGAAAAGTGCTCTTTTTGTGTCCAAAGGATCGTGGAAGCCAAGATCGAAGCGAGAAAGAAAGGCAGAAAAGTCATGGATGGAGATTTCACCACCGCATGTGCTCAGACCTGCCCCACCGACGCCTTGATGTTTGGCAGCCTGCTGGATCCGGACAGCCGTGTATCTCAGTTGATTAACCATCCCAGGGCCTACCAGGTGTTGCGCCATCTCAACACCAAGCCCGCTGTCATTTATCTCAAAAGAATCACTCAGGAAGTCTAACGGCGCAACTTGGACCGGGGAATTGAGAACCCATGCAAGGTTTCAGCTACAGCGAGATCGATGACAAAGTACTCGGCACCCTTGCGGCGCCCGGAAAGGTCTATTATGTCTGTCTCGCCTTCTGTTTCACCGGCGTTTTGATCGGCGCCTCCTGCTGGGGCTATCAAATTGCGACGGGTCTGGGCGCTGCCGGGGTCATGCACCCGGTCAACTGGGGAACCTACCTGGTCAATTTTGTTTTCTGGGTCGGGATTGCCCACTCCGGCACCCTGATTTCAGCCATCCTCTATCTCTTCAAGGCCCCGTGGCGCACACCTCTCGCTCGGAGCGCAGAGGCCATGACCGTTTTTGCCGTTTCGACGGCCGGGCTGTTTCCCCTCATTCACCTGGGCCGAGTCTGGATTGTCTACTGGATTCTGCCTTATCCCAACCAGCGCAATCTGTGGCCCAACTTTCAATCCCCCCTGGTATTCGATGTGATCGCCATCTCGACTTATCTCATCGTGAGCTTTCTGTTCTGGTACACCGGCCTGGTACCCGATCTCGCCATAGTGAGGGATCGGGCCCGAGGCATTCGTCGCAGAATCTATGGATGGCTCTCTCTGGGGTGGACCGGATCGGATCGCCAATGGAATCACCATGGGTCAGCCTACCTGCTGTTTGCGGCCCTGGCCACACCCCTGGTCATCTCGGTGCACAGCGTTGTGTCCTGGGACTTCGCCCTGGGGATTGCGCCCGGCTGGCACAGCACCATTTTTGCCCCATACTTTGTGGCCGGCGCCATCCATTCCGGACTGGCCATGGTGATCACCCTTCTGATTCCACTCCGCCGCATTCTCGGGTTGGAAGAGATACTCACCATGAAAATATTCGACAACGTAGCCAAGACCATCGTGTTCACTGGTCTCATCATGGGCTATTCATACCTGACCGAATTCTTCATCTCCTGGTACAGCGGCAATATTGCAGAGCGGGCCATTTTTGAATGGCGTGCCACGGGGCACTATGCACTTCTTTTCTGGATGATGGTCATGTGCAATTCCCTGGCGCCCCTGGTGTTCTTTCTCAAGTGGGCGCGGACGCACATCGCACCGCTGCTCACCATTTCCGTTTTGATCAATCTTGGCATGTGGTATGAGCGCTACATCATTATACTGAGCTCCCCGGGGCACGAATTCGACCCCTACTCGTGGGGACTCTTCATCGGACCGACATGGGTCGAGTATGGCATCATGCTGGGCTCCTTCAGCCTGTTCTTTTTTCTGTTTCTCCTGTTCGCCAAATTTTTGCCGTCGGTATCCATGAGTGAGCTCAAGGAGGAGCTGCCTCCGCCCATGAGGGGCCAGAGTGTTTAAGAAATGGATTGCGTCTTCCAAGTACGCTGGGTTGCGGTACGAAACCCAGCACAATAGGCGTTGGGTTTCGTCACGCGCAACGCGTGACTCAACCCAACCTGCACCAGGAACATTATCTTGGAAGCTGTAAAACCCCGACCGGACCGGGTGGTTTAGTCGCCTGGAGCGTGAACGATTGTTGTGCATTGAAACCTTGTAACAAACCGGAAACAGCGGGCAGACCATGAAAATGAAAGGATTGCTGGGAGTATTCGAATACCTGGACGACCTTGTGAAAGCTCTTGAGGTCATGCGGGAAAAGAACTATGAGATCAAGGCGGTCTATTCGCCGGTTCGCAGCCGCCAAATCATACAAGCCCTGGGGCTCAAGCCCAGCCCGGTGCGCTACTTCACGCTGATCGGAGCAATCTCGGGAATTGCTCTGGGATTTGGCCTGGCAGTCTATACGGCGCTTCAGTGGAAGTTCATTGTGAGCGGCAAACCGCCGGTACCGAGAGTCCCTTATGTCATAGTGGCATTTGAATTCTGCATTTTATTCGGCGTGCTGTGGAACCTGGCTTCCTTATGGTTGAACAGCCGACTGCCCAAATTGCGTCTGCCCGAACATTACGATCCGAGGTTTTCGGGAAACCGCTTCGGGGTAGTGGTGACCTGCACCCCATCAGCACAGGAGCAGGTGGTAGCAATTCTGAATGAATCAGGTGCAGAGGAGGTCCATGAGGCCGGCGAATGAAATTTATTTACATGCGATGAACTCGATATCTCCCAAAAGCCATCGCCGGCTGAGGGTGGTCTTTTGCCTGCTGATGCTGGTCGGTGCGTTTGCATTCATCACAGGCATTTTGGGACCGCATCCCCAGAGGGCATGGCAGACCTATCTGGTCAACTTTGTATTCTGGACCGGCCTGTGCTTCGGCAGCGTCCTTTTTTCCGCCATCTTGACCATAACCAATGCCCGTTGGGGCCGACCCCTCAAACGCCTTGCCGAAGCTGCCGCCGCCTTTTTGCCGGTCTCCTTCGTGTTGTTTTGGATCATCTTTCTGGGAAGGAAGGAAATATTTCACTGGATTCACGAACCGATTCCGGAAAAAGTCGCCTGGCTGAATGTGCCGTTCCTCTTTGCTCGGGACGCTGCCGGCCTGCTTGCCCTCACCATCCTCTCCATGGCCATCGTCTATTTTTCGGTCAAACGGGACATGGACTCGGCGGCGGGACACACCGCCAAGCTGCAGCTCGATGGAGACGGGCGGGATTGGTACGAGCGCATTCTGGTCGTTCTCTCTCCCCTGTACGGGATCCTTTATGCCCTCGTGTTGAGCCTCATTGCCTTTGATCTGATCATGTCGTTGAGCCCTCACTGGTACAGCACCCTGTTCGGGGCCGCCTATTTCATAGGAAGTCTGTATACCGGGCTGGCGGCATTGATGATTTTCGCAGGGATAGCAGTCAAGGGATTAAAGCTCGGCCGCTACATTCATCCGCACCAGTTCCATAACCTGGGAAAGTTGATTCTGGGATTCTGCCTGATGACGGGAGACTTTTTCTTCACCCAGTTTTTTGTCATCTGGTACGGCAATCTTCCCGAAGAAACTCGCTACGTCATACTGCGAACCCGCAGCGTCACCTGGGAGTCATTGGCCTGGACCGTGTTGATCGTCTGTTTCGCGCTGCCTTTTGTGGTTTTGTTGAGCCGCAGGATCAAGATGAAGCCCGTGGCCATGATGATTCTCAGCTCTGTTATTCTGGCAGGAATGTGGCTGGAACGATTTCTGCTCGTGGCCCCGTCGATCTGGCATGGACAGAGTCTTCCCCTGGGGATGAGCGAAATCCTGATCAGCGCAGGCTTTATTGGCACAATTGCCCTGTGCATTTTGACATTTGTGCAGCGGTTTCCCATTCTGCCGGTTGCCGATCCGCTGTTTCGCGCATATCTGACCACAACGACGGGCAGGAACCAGTGGCGACCGGAAACGGGTGCGGGTGTGGCCGGATGAGTGAGAGAAGCAAAACACAAACTTTTCTCAGGATCAGGTGGGGTCGTTGGTTGGCCGCATCGTCACTGCTGATCGGCGCCTTGCTGTACCTGTACTACCTCTACCCTCAGCAGGGAACAGGGCCGCGGCAGCCGATTTATTTCAGCCATCGGGTGCATGCCGGAGTCAAGCAAATCAACTGCCGCTTCTGCCATCCCTTTGTCGATCGCTCCAGAAACGCCGGGATTCCTGCGGTGGAAAAATGCTTTTTCTGCCACGAGTACATCATCCCGCAGCACCCGCAAATTGTAAAAGAAAGGGAACACTACGAGAGCAATACCCCGGTGCCCTGGGTGCAGGTCTACTATGTGCCGGACTACGTAAAATTCAACCACCAGCCACACATCCTGTGGGGCAGGCTGGATTGTACCAATTGCCACGGGCCGGTGCAGAACATGGATCGGCTGCAGCCGGTAGAGTTCCAAATGGGATTTTGCATCGATTGCCACCAACAGAAGAATGCTCAGATTGACTGCTGGCTGGCATGCCATCACTGAATAGAATAAGATTGAATCAGAGGGGCATGGGTTGAAGTTGTTCAAGGATGAGCCTTACGGCACGACCAAACTGTTCTTTCTCAGTTCGGCGGTGTGGTTCGTCATCGGAACCCTGGCGGGGTTCATCGATGCCACCCATCTGGCTGCTCCCGAATTACTGGGGGACATCCCCTGGATCGTATTCGGCCGGATACGCCCGATGCACACCAACCTGGTGATTTTCGGCTTCGTTGGTTCGGCACTGCTCGGGACAGCCCATTACCTGGTCCCCACACTGGTGCACACGCCGCTGTACAGCGAGCGGCTGGGTAAGGCATCGCTGTGGATCTGGAATGTGGCCGTCATCGCCGGAACAGCCACGCTCAGCATGGCCTATTCCCAGGGGAGAGAATACGCCGAGTGGATCTGGCCGGTTGATATGGCCGTTTTGACTGCTCTTGCAATGATGTTCTACAACCTTTTGCAGACGGTGGTGCGAAGAAAAGAAAAAATTCTCTACGTATCCACGTGGTATGTCTTCGGTGGTCTGGTGTTCACTTTCTTCATCTATTTTTTTGGGAACGCCGTCTGGAACCCGGGTACGGGAGCCATCACAGGCATGCCCGACGCCATTCTCGCCTGGTTTTACGGCCACGGCGTGGTGGGATTGTTCCTGACACCGCTGGCGGTTGCTTCCGCCTACTACATCATTCCCATTGTTTCGCGTTCGCCGCTCTACAGCCATACCTTGTCCCTGGTGGGCTTCTGGACAATCCTCATGATCTACACACACATTGGCACCCACCACCTGCTGCAGACTCCCGCCCCCACCTGGCTGAAAGTCATTGCCATTTCCGGCAGCCTCGGGATGCTCATTCCGGTGGCGACGGTGCTGGTGAATTTATGGCTGACCATGCGCGGACGGCTCGGCTACCTGCATGCGGATATCGGCGGCAAGTTCATATTTGCCGGGCTCGTCTGGTACCTTCTCACCTGCATACAGGGTCCGTTGCAGTCACTGCCGGTGGTCCAGCGAGTCACTCATTTGAACAACTGGGTGATTGCCCACGCGCACCTGGGAGTGCTGGGTTTTTCGGGAACCATCGCTCTCGGCAGCATGTACTTCATCCTCCCCAGAATAACGGGCCACTCTTTGTACAGCAGACGGTTGGCCGATGTGCAATACTGGCTGGTGCTCATCGGCATGGCCGGTTTTTTCACGGTCCTCACAGCAGCGGGGCTGATTCAGGGCAACGGCTGGCTGAACGGCGAAGTGGTCTACAGACTATTGCCCCAAATTCACGTTTACATGCTGTTGCGTGTCTCCATTGGAATACTCATTGTGGGAGCCGCGTGCATCGGCCTTTACAACATTGTGATGACACTTCGAGGAGAACGATCGGTCACTGAAACGCCATGAAAATGACACCGACCTTGATCATCATCGGAGGAGCGGCGATTTTTGCCGTGGTCCTTCTGATCGTCGTCATCTTGCCATGGACGACCATCAGCGAGGAACCGTCCGAAATTTTTCGACCCCGTACCGAAATTGAACAACGGGGCCGCGTGCTGTATGTGAAAAACGGCTGCACATACTGCCATACCCAGTTTGTCCGCAATATCGACTGGGGTTTGGGCGCGGAGCGGATTGCCCGCTCAGGAGACTATATCGAAGATCAACCGCATTTGCTCGGCACCGAGCGAACCGGCCCGGATCTCTCCCAGGAGGGAGGAGAGCATCCGGATGACTGGCATTTGGCGCATTTCGTCAATCCCCGCTATGTGCGCCCGGAATCCATCATGCCCAGTTGGGGGTTTCTGGGAATTGACAACATCCGCGCCCTCATCGCCTACAAACAGAGCCTGGGATTCACAATGGCGGACTATCGAGTGGCACGACAGAAACATTGGAAACAAAAATCCATCGAGGCCTACGAAGCGGGACCCGATGACAATGTAAAGTGGCTGCATGAACGGGTACCGGAACCCTGGAGGCAGCTTCCCAACCCTTATCCCACCACCGCCGCCGGTCTGCAGCGCGGACAGCGCATCTATCAGGGTTTCTGCATCGGCTGCCACGGCCCCATTGGTGACGGCATGGGACCTGCCCAGCCATACCTGTACCCGCCTCCCTTGAATTTTACGGTGCTGCGGGATCGAGGCGTATCCGGCGGAATTTTGTACTATCAAATCATGAACGGAATTACGGGCACCGCCATGCCCTATTTTAAACGGGAACTGGAATCGGAAAAAATCTGGGACGTGGGGAATTACGTGGCCGTCACCTTCATCGGTCAAAGCGATGCGGGCAGACCGCCCAGAGGAATCCCCGCCGCCTATGAGACACAGCCGGAGGTCCGGGAGTAATGTATTATTCGAGTTGGTTGAGTCTTATCGTGATCAGTTTGGGCGTCAGCGTGGCTGCCTTTGTCTGGGCTTTGCACAACGGACAGTTTTCCGATCAGAGGCGGGCAAGGTACATTCCCCTCAGCAGCGAACCGGTTTTGCCCCCCTTGCATCAGCCGACCAAAAGAATATGGGAATTGTATGCCCTGGCAATCGTTGGGCTCCTCGGCCTGGCCGCCATATCCGTCTCCATCGCGCTCAGCCTTTACTGGATATAAGGAAACTGCCATGAGATTTTTCCCATTACTGGACTTTCAGTACATGGTGCTCGCTTCGTTTCTGGGACTGCTTGGCCTGGTTCTCACCTACCTGGCCTGGGCAGGTTACAGCCATCGGCCCACCGATGAAAGGGAATCTGTCCAGGAGATCGAACTGCACGACGACCATCCCCACGGCACCAACCCTGTTGTCCCGCTGCTACTGTTTGTCTTCATTGGGGTCACCGCCTGGGCGCTGGGCTATGCCGTGGTGGTGGGCCTGTTCGGGGAGCCCATATGATGAAATCAAGCGCAAAAACATGCTCGTCCAATGAGCAGAACAAAGCGGGCCTGTTCAGCTGGTTGATGGTGCTGGGACTGGCGGCTTTCTTTTGTGTCTGGGGACTTTTCATTTTTTTCACCGTGGGAGACAAGGGGCCACCCCCCTGGGACTTTGGTGTAGTGCCGGATATACCCGGAGAATCGCCCTACAGCAACTACGGACCACGCTTTGTTCCAGGCCAGGGAATCACGGTGCCCCCACAACACGTCGATACGCAGGCAATCGAACCTTATGGCCTGACGCTCAAGGAAATGCCGTAATGGACCGGAATAGAAGCAGGCATGGCCAGTGGTTTTATTTTGTGCTCGGGTCGTTATTGCTGGTGCAGTTGTTGAGCGGCTGTGATTATGCGCGGATGAAAGATGACGAGGCTATTCAGACCTACGCCGACTCCATGCCCGCCATGCCCGGACAGAGCGTACCGGTCGAGGGCGGCACTGAGCAGCTGCAACAGACAGATCCCAAAACCCTTGAGAATCCCCTGGCACCCACCCCCGAAACAGTCCAGCTGGGGGCCGAAAAGTATGGTTATTATTGTCAGCAGTGCCACGGCCCGACCGGTAAGGGCAACGGGACGGTGGGGCAGAGCTTTGCCCCTCTCCCCACCAGCTTGCAGAGTCCATACGTGCAGCAGCAAAGCGATGGAGAAATTTTCTATCGAACCAGTTTCGGCTACAAGAGGCACCCTCCTATGGCCTACACCGTTGCAGCACTGGACCGCTGGGCTATTGTCATTTTCATCCGGTCGCTGCATCCCCCCGACAGAGGATAGTGCCATGTTCACTCCGTCAGCCAAGGCCCATGGTTAATCGTGTCTTCCTCATGGCGGATGGATACCGACAACCAGTGCACGGCAACCAGAGCCTGCAGCCTCTGTGGTCTGCCGATCGGCCGATCGCGTCTCAAGCAATCGGTGAACGGCACGGAAGCACGTTTCTGCTGCCCCGGCTGCCACTACGTTTTCCAGATCCTCTCCTCGGATCCCAATGGCGCATCTGCCGATTTGAAAAACACGGAGCTATATCAAACCTGCCTGGCCGCAGGCATCATCCCCCGCAGCGCAGCAGACCCGAACGCCGCGCAAGTTTTCAGTCGCGCCTGGGAGGATGAAGCGGATCTGGCACACGACCTTACCCTGAAGGTTGACGGAATGTGGTGCACCGCCTGTTCCTGGCTCATAGAGGAAGTGCTCCACAGGATGCATGGAGTGCTGCAGGCCAGAGTCTGTTTTTTATCCGATCTCGTACAGGTCAGATACCTCCCGCACCGCGTCAATCCGCAGGACATTGAAAGCCGCATTGCGCAGTTGGGCTATTCTGCCTCCCGTCCGGGCGCATCCGAATCTTCTCAGGAAAACAAACGCTTGTTGCTGCGCCTTGGAATTTCAGCCATTTTGACGGTGAACAGCATGATGATCTCCTTTGCCCTCTATTTCGGTTTGTTTCAGGATCTTGGGCAAAACGCCGTCGCGTACCTCTCCTATCCCCTCTGGATGCTTGCCACACCGGTGGTCTTCTACGGCGGATATCCCATCCTGAAACGGGCGGCCATGGGAATTTGCTACAAGCACACCGGAATGGACACACTCATCGCCGTCGGAGCTCTCGCTGCATACCTCTACAGCACGCTGCGCCTGCTGGAAGGCAGTACTCACCTGTATTTTGACACCGCCTCAATGCTGGTGACCCTGGTGCTGCTCGGAAAATACATTGAAATGCACGCCCGGGAGAAGGTTTCCGCAGGGATAAACGAGCTCTACGGATTGGCCAATCAAAAAGCTCGTCTATGGCAGAATGGAACCGAACGATGGGTTGCAGCCCGGGCCATCGTTGCGGGGGATGAGTTCCTGGTAGGTTCGGGGGAAAGGGTTTCCGTCGACAGCCTGGTGATTTCAGGCCGGGCGGCGTTGGACCAATCGGTCCTGACCGGCGAATCCAAGCCGGTGAGAAAATCCGTGGGAGACGAAATTCTGGCAGGCGCTCTGGTTCTCGAAGGAGAACTGCGCATGCGGGCCATCCGTGTGGGAGGCGACAGTTCGCTTGGCCAAATGATAGCCATGATTCAACAAGCCCTTGCCGCCAAGGCTCCTATGGAACTGCTGGCAGACCGCATCACCCGGTGGCTGGTACCCGCAATTCTGTTTCTTGCAGGGGTAACCGCCGTGGCTCTGTCTTTCGCCAGTGTCCCCAGGGACGTGGCATTCCTGCGGGCCGTGACGGTACTGGTGATCACCTGCCCCTGTGCACTGGGCATCGCCATCCCCCTGGCAAAGGTCGCGGCGCTTGCCGCGGGCCGAACCCATGGCATCCTCATACGCGACACATGCGCACTGGAAAGAGCCAGGAACCTGACCGCCCTCATTTTTGACAAGACCGGAACCGTAACACAAGGGAGCTTTTCGCTTGCCGGCATCATTGCCAATGGGATCGAAGAAGCCGAAGCGCTGCGGCGCATTGCATCCGTTGAAACCGCATCAAGCCACTTTATAGCCCGAGAAATTGTGCGCAAGGCCGAAGAACTTGCTATTCCGCTGGAGAAAGCAGATGATTTTACATCCTTTGCAGGACTGGGAGTAGCCGGGACCCTCTCGTGCGGCCGGGTCATCGTCGGCAATAGAAACTTCATGCGGCTGCACAACTTCAAGCTGGCACCCCGGCTGACCCGGCGTGCCGAGGACCTTGAATCGGACGGAGCTACCGTTGTCTTTTTTGGCTGGAACAACCATGTTCAGGGGCTGTTGTGTTTGGGGGATCAGCTCAGAGTAAGCAGTCCAAAGCTTTTCGACGAACTGCAAGCGAGAAATATCCTCACCTGGATTGTCTCCGGCGACTCTCAGCAGACGACTCTGGCGGTTGCCCGAGAACTTGGAGCCCGGCACGCAGTGGGGCAGGCCCTGCCTCCGGAAAAAGCGGAAATTGTCAAAGGACTGCAGGAAAAAAAACACATGGTAGGCATGATCGGCGACGGGATCAATGATTCAGCCGCCCTTGCCCAGGCGGACGTCGGTTTTGCAATGGGTGTCGGAGCCAATATCATGCAGGAGGCTGCAGGTATTACCATCACCGGGGGCAATCCGGCAAAGATCTTGACGATTCTGGATTTGTCGCGATTAACCGCCGGAGTGATCCGGCAAAACCTTTTCTTTTCCTTCTTTTACAATGCACTGGGAATCCCCCTGGCAGTCTTCGGCTATCTCAATCCACTGCTGGCCGTCTGCGCCATGTTCGCCAGCAGTCTCACCGTTATCGGCAACACGTTGCGCATAACTCGCAATGCAAAAAAAAATCAATGGGGGAAAGCTCCCTCGATCAACCCCGGCCGGGGTCATTGCGCATTTGATGGCCCCTACTCGAGCGACAGCGGTTGAAAGAGATAGTCGATGATCCTGTCGTTTCCCCCGCTCTTTACCTGTTTCACAGCGTATTTCAGAATGGCTATCAGTTCCTGCAGGGACATGGCGGGAAACCTCTCCAGCCAGGCAGATACATGGGAAATGGTGATGCCTTTTTCCCTCAGATACTCCAGGTCGGGGTTTTCCTGGAGGGCCTTGTCGATTTCCTCCGGAGTGACTCGCCTGACATTTTCAACCCGCGTGATGGCCGTTGTCGCCGGCTCCATTCTCCTTTTCCCGGCCAACCTTTTTGCCGCCTGTTGAAAGTCTATGATTTTGGCGCCGTTTACCATGGAACGAGCCCTCCTGGAGTGCCGCCGGGCGGTTCTTTGGTTGAATTCTCCGGTGTCCGCCAGCAAGCCCCTGCAAAGCAACAACAAAACACATTTATTGATAACTCAACCGCAAGGGATCTTCAAGCTCCTGCCAATCCAAAAACAATAATTATTTCATATCGTAACAGGTTGAACAAGTGTCATTGTCATGGTTGTCGATCACTCCTTTTTTCCGGTCTTCACCACAACCAGGGTGATGTCATCATTTTGCGGCGCATTTTGGCGAAAATCGTTCAAATCGGCAATGACGGCGCGCAGGATTTGTTCCGCCGACAACCGGCTGTTGCGCTGCATGACCGACCGTAGCCGATCCTTGCCATACATTTCCCCCCAAGGGTTTTCCGCTTCCCAAATGCCGTCGGTGCCGATCACGATCAACCGGCCGTCCCTCCATTCTTTCAGCCGGTTATCCCGATACTCGAAGGTATCGTCGACCCCCAGAGCCATGCCGCTCCCCTTCAGTTCATCAAATGAATCGCTCATTGGATCATACACCAGGGCCGGATCATGACCGGCACGAATCCAGTGCAATTCGCGCCTGGGTGCATCGAGGAACAGAAAGAAGAGTGTCACGAAATCGCCGCTGTGCGCCGTGTCAATGCACAGAAGTCGGTTGACGTCGGTTATCATTTCACCGGCACTGCCGGGGTGAACCGCTCTCCCGCGCAAAAACGCCCGCACCGTGGTCATGAGCAAAGCCGCTCCAATGCCGTGGCCGACCACGTCTCCTACCGCAACCGCCAACCTGCCGTCACCGAGTTGGAACAGCTCCAGGAAATCATAGTAATCCCCACCCGTCTCATCACAATAGATGGTCTCTCCCGCGATATCCAAGTCGTCCACATGAGGAGCGTTTCTGGGAAGAAAACTCTGTTGTATCTCCATGGCCAGATCCAAAGCTTCCTTCAGCCGAACTCCTTCTTCCAGTTGGCCGACCATCGTGTTGAAACTGCGCGTCAACTGCCCCACCTCGTCTTCTGTTGTGACGGGCAACGGTACACCGTAGCGACCCTGGGCGATTTTTTCGGCGGCGGCTGAAACCCGCTTTATGGAAGCGATAGTGCGTCCCATGACCAGCCGAATCAGCAGCAGAATAGCGAGTATAAAAGCCAACCCGGTTACCACGTAATAGATTCGAAAACGAATGATGGGAACCAGCACTTCTCTTCCGGGACTAAAGACGACCAGGCTCCACGGCGCCTCCTTCAGCCTGTAAAAACCGCTCACCTGATCGGGAGGATGCCCCTCTCCCAGAATAGTCCCGGACGGCTGCCGCTGAAGGGCTTGCACCGTCTCGATTGCGAGCGGATCATCGTCCTCTCCCAGCCGCTTCGGCCCGTTTGTAACATTGCAGGTGAGCACCCGGCCGCTTCGATCCACGAGAAAAGTCTTGAGTTCCTTGAACGATTGGCCAGTCATCAGGTCCTGAATCAAATAATTGAAGCGCACCACCACTTCCAATTTACCCACCACCTGACCGTTGGCATCCAGGAGATCGGAAATCAGGGATACCGTCTGATGTTCCACCACTGAGTCATATTGAGGAGAAGTGATCTCAACGATTTTCGCTCGTTTGAAGCGCATCATTCCCCGGCCGGGCATCATTGGCATACCCTTTGCCATCTCCGGGCCGCGCTTCTCCTGCTGCCCTATAAGCGGATTCTCGCCCGCGCAGTCTTCCTGGACCCAATTCAAGTGAACTTGCGTGACTCCCTGCTGGCTTTTCAATTGCTCGATGAGCCATTCCTGGAGGGCCGAAGCATCACCTGCTCCAGCCGTTCGATGGAACATCTGGAGCCATTCCTTGATACGCCCCAGACGCATGTCTATTTGATGGGCGGAACGCTGCAGCTGCAACGTCGTTGCCTCTGTCCACAGAGCGAACAGGCTCTGGGAAGCGTAGGCGAATCCCAGTATCCCCACTGCCAGGAGAAGCAATGCAACGGGCAGCAGAAGGGAAACGGCTAAACGTTTTTGAAGACTTTTGAATTTCAAAACGATCCATCACCGCCAGTTGGCCAAAGGCACTCGTCCCGGAGCAGCGGGGCAAGGCTTTGGGCTCGGCCCGCCGGCAGCTTCAGGCCTCCCCATTATACCCAACCGCTCCCCACCATTCCGCCCTGTTCCAGCAAAATCACACCACCCCCTGCTGCACCTGCCAATACGGGTGCATGAGGTCTTCATACACGGACAGAGCAGCCTCCGTGCCCTGACCCATGGCAGTAACGATCTGCTTGTATCCCCCTTCGACATCACCGGCCGAGTAGATTCCGCGGATGCTGGTGCGATGATGAGAATCATGCTTGATAAAGCCATCGGGAGTGAGTTCAATTCCAAGCTTCTGCGCCAGTTCCACCGTGGGATTATAACCAATGGCAATGAATACGCCATTAGTGGGCAGACTGCTCGTCTCACGGGTTTTGTTGTTGTACAGCACCACTTCACTCACCCGCTCCTTGCCTTTGATCTCTTGCACTTCGGTGTTCCACAGAACGGGAATGGAGTTGTCGCGGATGTTTCTAACCAGGTGCTCCTGGGCTCTCAGTGTGTCGCGCCGGTGAACGAGAGTGACCTGGACGCCGATGTTGTACAGATGCAGTGCTTCGGTTGTGGCGCTGTTGCCGCCACCGACCACAATGACCTGCTTGCCCCTGAAAAGAGGTCCGTCACAGGTGGCGCAATAACTGACCCCCCTGCCGGCCAACCGGGACTCACCAGGCACACCCAGCCGCCTGTAGGTGGCTCCCGTGGCGAGGATAACCGCCCTGCAAAGGAATTTTCTGCGGCTCGTGATGACTTCGACGGTATCGTTGGGTAAAATGTCGAGGACTTCCTCGCCATGATAAATCTGCACATACTCCAGCGCGTGGCTCACCAGAATGTCCACCAGCGCCTTGCCGGGCACGCGTGCAAAACCGGGATAGTTCTCCACGACGGGAGTGGTTGCCACCTGCCCACCGAGTGGCCCACGCTCTATGACCGCGGTCTTGAGCCCACTGCGCACGGTGTAAATGCCGGCTGAAAGGCCCGCAGGGCCTCCCCCGACGATAACCACATCCGTCTCGACCACCTGCGCATCACTTTCGGGGATGAATACGCTCTGGGGCTCCATTTTCTCCAAGGACAGAGCGAACAGCTCCTCGGGCTGGGCCCCCTGGGCGATGAGAACATCGTTGGCGAAGGTTTGCGGGACACTGTAGGCCGAGTAACGCTCTGCCAGGTCCGCATTGGACTGAATATCAATCATTTCCAGCGAGAATAGGCGGGGATTTTCGATGACTGTCTTGATGGCGTTGATGGCCTGATCCGGACAGTAGGGGCAGGTGGCACTCACAAACAGTTTGATCTCCCGCGGAGTGTCTATTTTTTGCAATACATTGCGGGTCTGTTCATTGAGGCCGCTGGCTCGCATTCCCACCAACAAAATGGCGGCAAGCAGCGTCCTTCCTTCCTCTCCGTAAGGCACACCGAGATATCGGATGGAAAAACGTTCCGGATCGAACAGGATGGAAGGCGAACGGTTTACGTTCCACTTGCGGGCCAGTTCACCGCCCAGCTCATACTCTCTAAAATCGATCTTTTTTGACAGCGACCGAAAGGCCCTGACCAGGTCGCGCGCGGCTTTCACAAATGCGTCGTCCTGTCCTTTCCGGGTGAACAGGTATACTGGTACCACGTTGGGCAATCTGTTGAGCACTTCTTTGAGTTGAGCTTCAACTTCCTGACCTAATCGAGCATCTTCCTGGTTGTTCATATCGTGATGATTTGTCATGGCGCTTTCTCTGATTTGCGGTTCATCGGATCATGGGTTTTGGCCGCCCGTCCCAGTGTTCTCCGGGATGCTTCCGTTAGGCATCCGGTTTTCAGAAACAACCTCACTCATGGTGTAGCAGAAAGAGATCCTTTGGAGAATGATTTTTTGCCGGCCTCCCCCTCTCAATTGCATGGCGGTTTGTAGCAGTGGGATCGAGTCAGCGGCAGATCGTTGTTCAACCCGTTTGAAAACAGGATTTGATAGAGGCGCGGCTCGCCATATTTGAAGGCCACCGAACAGGAATTCAAGAACAATCGCCACATGCGGACAAATTCTTCATCATACATCTCCCGCACCTTGTCGATGTTACGTTCGTAATTTTCCGTCCACAATTCGAGGGTCCTGGCGTAGTGCATGCGCAGGTTTTCCACGTCCAGTATGGAGAACCCTCTCTTGCCCATGCTTTCTATGATTTCGGCAAGATGCGGCAGGTATCCGCCCGGAAAGATATATGTCATGATCCATGGGTCCCGGGACGACTTGACGTCCTTGCCGATGGTGTGCAGCAGTCCAACCCCGCCGCGGTTGAGGATTTGCGAGGTTTTTTTCATGAACAGGGGAATGAATTCCCTGCCGACATGTTCAAACATGCCGATGGATACAAATTTGTCAAAGGTTCCCTGAAGATTTCGATAATCCTCCAAAACGACTTCAATTTGATTGTGCAAACCCAAACGCCTGATCTTGTTGTTGGCATATTTGTACTGGTTGTGCGAAAGGGTGCACCCGAGCCCCTTTATCCCGTACTTTTGCGCGGCATAAATGAGCATACCGCCCCACCCGCAGCCGACGTCCACCACTCTGTCAGCGCTCTTGAGCATCAGTTTGCGGCAGATGTGTTCATATTTACTGAGCTGGGCCTGTTCCAGGGCGGAGCATCCATTTTCGAAATACGCACACGAATAGGCCATCGTGTCGTCAAGATAGAGTGCATAGAAGTCATCGCCGCGATCATAATGAGAGGCGATGTTCTGTGGGGAGCGCCCGCGCGTGTTGAGGGTCTTGGCCCAGATGCGCAACAGTTCCAACTTGTGCCGGAATGTCGAGGGGGCATCATCAAAGCTCACCGCCATTCCCAGGCGCAGGAGCTCTTGCAGGTCTCCGTCTACTTCAATGTCACCTGCGGTGTAGGCTTCTCCAAATGCCAGCCACTTTCTCGCCAGCAAATCCCTGGCGGCATTTTCCGATTTGAGACGCAGAGTTGCCCTGGGGTTGCTGCATAAGCTCAAAGTCTCTCCGTCCCAAAACTCAATACCAAAACTGGCATCGGGGTCGGCTTGACGAATCGTCTCGGCGAGAATCCGGTACGCCCTTTTCATAAGTCATCCTCCTCCGAATGGTTTCGCCTTAGAATATTTGACCGAAGCGACCGCATTTGCTAAACCTCTCAGCTCTTCCGGCTGACAGTGCTGGTATGACAAGAATCAAGTAATATCAATTTTAATGCTATGCTACCAATATAGGATTGCAATAAACTGCAGGTCAAGCTGCAAAGAATCAACAACATCAAGAAGCTGAAAGCATGCAGATGCAGACTTCACCTATTGAAACAGAGATCGACCGGGCAAAAGACCGTTTTGCCCTCTATGGGCCGGCGATCATGGCGGACAGAGATTTCCCGGGGCTTGTTGCCCAATACCGTGAAGCCATCCAGGCTACTCACCGGTTGATGCAGGAACTGCAGGTGGTGGCACTGTGCAGCCGCTGTGCGAACACGGCATCGGGCAGCTGTTGCGCTCGGGAGGTGGAAACCTGGTACGATGACTGGCTGTTATTCATCAATCTTTTGCTGGGCGTTCCCCTCGATACGGTGCGAGAAGCCCACGACCATTGCCTGTTTGTTGGGGCAAACGGGTGCAAGCTGATCGCCAGGCATTCATTCTGCGTGAATTTTTTGTGTCCCGAAATCCTTTCGGCTTTAACGCCAAGCGATAAGGAAAAACTCCTTGCCGCCAGCGGAGCGGAGCTGTATGCTGGTTGGATTCTCGAGCAGCGCCTGCGCCAATGGCTCAACCACAATGCCGGCAGGGATGAAGATTAGTTAAGGACAGATTGATGCGACGAAAAGACAAGGAAATAACCGACCGGGCGGAGCTCGAAGCCATCCTGCGGCAGGCCGCCGTCTGTCGAATCGCCTTTGTCGACGAAGGCGTGCCCTATATCGTACCCCTCAATTACGGCTTTCAAGACAACTGCCTGTACTTTCATTCGGCGCTCCAGGGCCACAAGATAGAAGCCCTCAGGCGCAATGATCTGGTTTGTTTTGCAATGGAAACGGATGTGGAACTGGTCAAATCAGACTCGTTCTGCAAATGGGGCACAAAATACCGCAGCGTCATCGGACATGGGAAGGCCGCTTTTATTGAAACCTGCCAGGAAAAACGGGAGGCGCTGAGCATAATTCTCGGCCACTGCCAGGCCGGCAGCGTCGATTGCACGTCGCTCGATGTGGACAGGGTGGCCATCATCAAGGTTGAAATCCAGAGCATGACCGGGAAAAAGTCCGGCTGACGGCAACCGCCGAAACGGATTCCGGGGGGTCAGAGCTCCGCCAGAATTTTCTTGCGGGTCTTTTCCATCTCGCCCGCCGCATATTCCCTGCCGGGCCAGGAGGTCAGAAAGCCGTCCTTTTCATAACGTGGGATCAGGTGGAAATGCACGTGCTCGATGAGTTGACCGGCGGCTCGAAAGTTGTTCTGAAGAAAATTCAACCCGGCTGCCTTGACCCCCCGGTAAACCGCTTCGGATATTTTCTGTGCGGCTAAAATGCAGGCTTCCAGTGTCTCGGGGTCAACTTCAAAAAGAGTCTCATAGTGATTTTTGGGAAGCACCAGGGTATGTCCGGGGTTTATCGGGTTGATGTCGAGAAAGCTGAGCACCAGGTCGTCCTCGTAGATCTTGGCACAGGGGATCTCTCCTTGAACAATTTTGCAGAAGATACAATCGGCCATGTCCTCCCTCCTTGTCCACCGCAGCTGCAAATCACATCAAAATCTCAACCGGCCCGTAAAGTTCATTGCCCATCGATGCAAAAAACAGTAACAAAGAAAGCACGCTCTGTAAAGAACCCATAGAACGCCTTCAAGGAGAGTCTCTCGATGCGTGTGCTCGGTATCTATGGTTCTCCCCGCAAAGGGGGAAACACCGATGCGATGTTGGATGCATTCCTGCGCGGTGCCGCCGATTGTGGTGCAACGCCTGAAAGGCTGTACGTTCGTGATGTGCAGATTCAGCCGTGCATCGGCTGTGGCCATTGCGATAAGGCCGGAAGCTGTGTACAGCAGGATGCCATGGTCGAGGTGTATTTCCGGTTAGAACGGGCAGACGGCATCGTGGTGGCCTCCCCCATCTATTTTTACAGCGTCACGGCCCAGCTCAAGGCGCTCATCGACCGGTCGCAGGCTCCTTTAATGAAGAAGAAGCTTGCTCAAGCCGCCGGCGCCTATCATCCTCGACAGCCGCCGCGCAAGGGCTTTCTCTTGAGCGCTGCGGCCACCCGCGGCAAACGCCTGTTCGACTGCGCCGTGTTGCCCGTGCGCTATTTTTTTGATGCGCTGGATGTCCACTATGCCGGTGAGCTCTGTTTTCCGGGAATTGAAGAGCGCAGGGCCATAGAAAAACACCCTGCGGCGCTGCAAGATTGCCGTCGAGCGGGCCGTGCATTCGTCTCGCACACCGCCCCTTGAGTGTCCTCACCATTGCCCGCTGAAACCAACCGAACGCACGCGGTCAATCAATCACCAAGCGCACATGATTCCTCGGCGAATGGAAAAACGCAGCGGGTATCCAGTGTTCCAATATAATCCTGTAACCGGCTGATCCCCTCCACCTGCAGGAAACGCTCGATGCCGGCGATGATCTCAAGGGTTGCGGAAGGGCGCACAAAGTTCGCGGTGCCGACCTGGACCGCGCTTGCTCCCACCAGAAAAAATTCCATGGCATCGAGCGCATCGAAAATGCCGCCCACGCCGATCACCGGGCAGCGCACCGCCGCAGCCACTTCATAGGTGCACCGCAAGGCAATCGGCCTGATGGCCGGGCCGGACAGTCCGCCCACAATATTGGCCAGCTTGGGGCGCCGCGAAAAGATGTCCACCGCCATGGCCGCCACCGTATTGATGCACGAGATGATATCCGTACCGGCGTCTTCGACCGCCTGCGCGATGTCCCCGATGCGGGTCACGTTGGGAGTCAGTTTGGTGATGAGCGGCAGGGTCGTCGCTGCGCGCACCGCCTTCACCACGGAAGCGGCCATGGCAGGGTCGGCCCCGAACAGCATGCCGCCCTGCTTGACGTTGGGGCAGCTGATATTGATTTCCAGCGCGGCTATGCCGGGCACCCGATCCAGCCGGGAAGCGAGCTCGGCATAATCCTCCAAACGGTTTCCAAATATGTTGACGATGACCGGAACCCGCTTGCCGTGAAGATAGGGCAACTTGCCGCTGATGAAATGATCCAGACCGACGTTTTCCAGGCCGATGGCATTGATCAAGCCGGCAGGCGTTTCCACCAGCCGTGGGGGCGGATTGCCCGCCCGCGGCTCGAGTGAAATGCCCTTAACCACGATGGCGCCGAGTTTCTCGACGTCGGCAAACGCGCCATATTCTTCGCCGTAGCCGAACGTGCCCGAAGCCGCCATGACCGGGTTCTTCAGGCGCAGTGGGCCTAATTGTACAGAAAGGTCTGGGGAAGCGCCCGGTGCATTTGAATCTTTTGCCATTGGATTGATCCTGGTGAAAATATGGGGCCGTCTTTGCAAACGTGCAGGTAATGATCGGTCGCGGGATCATCCGCTCCGATTGCCGGCAGGGCGCATCCCAGACAGGCCCCCACTCCGCAGGCCATGAGGGATTCCAGCGACAGTTGCGCATCCACCCCTTGATTCAACGCCCACCTGGCCACATGATACTGCATGGCCAACGGGCCGCAAGAATAGACCGCATCCGGTCTGGGTAGAGCACTCCCCATGAACTCCTGGAACAGATCGGTGACCCGCCCGCAATATCCCAGGCTGCCATCGTCCGTACTCCGGTGAACCGTCACCCGCAGGCCGTCAAACAGTTGCGGCGGCAGGAGCTCGTCGCCGCTGCGCGCTCCGTAAAAGAGATGGAGCGAAGCGTCCGGACGGCCCACAAGGTCTTGCATCAGGGCAAAAAAGGGGGCAATGCCTATTCCTCCGGCTACCAGGACAACCAGGGAAGAGTCGCATGAAGGCAGTCTGAAAGCATTGCCCAGGGGACCCATCACGTCGAGGGAATCACCCACTTGAATGCGGGAAAGTTTACCGGTACCACGCCCGACAATTCTGTAGAGGATTTCTATGATGCCCTGTTCGGGAAATATGCGGTGGAACGAAAATGGACGTCGCAGCAGCGGGTCCAGACCGTCGCCCAAACGCACCATGGCGAACTGACCCGCCCTGGCAGCGGCAGCAATTTCGGGGCTTTGCAGCATGAGCCGGTAAGTTTGCCGGGCAAGTTTTTCATGTTCCATGATCCAGGCTTGTTCCTGAATCTTAACCATGGCTCAATTCCTCAACAAAGCTGAGCTCCAGGCAAGGACCGCTGCCATGCGACCCGTTGTCCCCTGGGCCCGATAGGAAAAATAGCGGTCGCTTTCGCACACCGTGCAGCGTTCGGCCGCTTCAATATTCTCCCGGCGCAGCCCAGCTCTGTGCAGCTGCCAGCGGGTGATCGCCCAGAAGTCAAAATACTCGGGCTTTGCCTGGAAGTCCCAGAAATTGGGCGGCAGTTCGTCTCGGTAATTTCTGAATTGTGCACAGCAGGGACCAAGGGACGGGCTGACGGCGGCAAGCAGATCCTCCGGCCGGCAGCCATAGTGTTCCCGCATGATGCGCACCACCTTAAACAGCAGACCGTTGACACTCCCCCGCCAGCCGCAATGGACATTGGCGATGACTTGCCTGCCGGGATCGGCCAGGAAAACCGCCTGGCAGTCGGCAACTTTGATCAGCAAACCGACCTCTTTCAGATGGGTCACAAGAGCATCCGCAGGAGCGGTTATCAGCGTAGGGCCACATTTTTCCGCCGACCCCAGCAAGGCTTCATCGATCAGCTGAACCCTATCCCCATGCACCTGACGACTTCCCAGCAGGTGGCGGACCCGCATGGCTCCCTTAACGCGTGACAGGTTTTCCCTGACAGCCTGCGGAGAATCGCCGTTACTCCAGCCGACATTCAACGACGCATAGGGCGGGAGGCTCACCCCGCCGTCTCGGCCGAACGCCCCGTGCACTAATCCCGGAATTCGAGACAGCAGTTGAAAATGGTGTCTAGGGGGTTCT
>FWPV01001738.1_pt1 | contig 57904 bp, 56 predicted proteins | sample 2228371 | NCBI WGS metagenome assembly FWPV01 (sample SAMEA103939776, study PRJEB20133) | metagenome
TGCTGAAGCTCGAGGCCGTGCTGCCGGACGACATCGAGCCGCAGATCCGGTCGCGCATCCTCGGCAAGGAAGAGCCCGCGGCAGACGCACCGGCCGATCAGGCACCTGCAGAACAGGCCCCGGCCGAAGACGCGCCGGCCGCCAACAACTGACCGGGCTGCGGCCTTCGGCCGCGCCCTTGAAATTCACAAGCGGACGCCGCCGGATCAGGACAGACCGGCGGCTTCCGTGTTAAAGCCGTCCCGGCACATCTGTCCGATCGAGCAAAGGCCTGCTTCCATGTCTCAGTCTGATTTTTCCGGTTTCGAATGGAGTCTCGAAGACGACACACTCCATGAGGAATGCGGGGTGTTCGGCATTCTGGGCCACCCCGACGCGGCGACCCTGACCGCGCTCGGCCTGCACGCCCTGCAGCATCGCGGCCAGGAAGCGGCCGGTATCGTTTCCTTCGACGGGCGCCAGTTCCACACCGAAAAGCACATGGGACTGGTCGGCGATCATTACACCAATCCGGCGACACTGGCGAAGCTGCCCGGCGCCCAGGCGATCGGCCACACGCGCTATTCGACCACCGGCGAAGTGGCGCTGCGCAACGTGCAGCCGCTGTTTGCCGAACTGGAAGAAGGCGGCATCGCGATCGCCCATAACGGCAACTTCACCAACGGCCTGACGCTGCGCCGACAGATCATCGCCACCGGCGCGATCTGCCAGTCGACCTCGGACACCGAGGTCGTCCTGCACCTGATCGCCCGCTCGCGCCATTCCTCGACCGCCGACCGCTTCATCGACGCCATCCGCCAGATGGAAGGCGGCTATTCCATGCTGGCCATGACCCGTACGAAGCTGATTGCCGCGCGCGATCCGATCGGCATTCGCCCGCTGGTCATGGGCGAACTGGACGGCAAGCCGATCTTCTGTTCGGAAACCTGTGCGCTCGACATCATCGGCGCCAAATTCGTCCGCGACGTGGAGAACGGCGAAGTCATCATCTGCGAAATCCAGCCGGACGGCTCGATCACCATCGACGCCCGCAAGCCGGCCAAGCGCCAGCCGGAGCGGCTGTGCCTGTTCGAATATGTCTATTTCGCCCGTCCCGACAGCGTCGTCGGCGGCCGCAACGTCTACCAGACCCGCAAGGCCATGGGCGCAAACCTTGCCAAGGAAGCGCCGTGCGAGGGCGATGTCGTCGTGCCCGTTCCCGATGGCGGCACGCCGGCGGCCCTCGGCTATGCCCAGGCCAGCGGCATTCCGTTCGAATACGGCATCATCCGCAACCATTATGTCGGCCGCACCTTCATCGAACCGACGCAGCAGATCCGCGCCTTCGGCGTCAAGCTCAAGCATTCCGCCAACCGCGCCAGTTTCCAGGGCAAGCGGGTCGTGCTGGTCGACGATTCGATCGTGCGTGGCACCACCTCGGTAAAGATCATCCAGATGATCCGCGATGCCGGCGCCCGCGAGGTGCATATCCGCGTGGCCTCGCCGATGATCTTCCATCCGGACTTCTACGGCATCGACACGCCGGACGCGGAAAAGCTGCTCGCCAACCAGTATTCCGGCGTCGAGGCGATGGCCAAGTATATCGGCGCAGATTCGCTCGCCTTCCTGTCGATCGACGGGCTCTACCAGGCGGTCGGCGGCAAGCCGCGCGATCCGGCAGCCCCGCAGTTCACCGACCATTATTTCACCGGCGACTATCCGACCCGCCTCCTCGACAAGGAAGGCGAGAAGATGGGCCGCAAGGTTTCCATGCTGGCCAGCAACGGCTGAGCTCCAAGGACAGACAGACATGACAGTTGACTTGAAGGGCCGTATCGCGCTCGTCACCGGCGCTTCGCGCGGCATCGGCTATTTCACCGCCCTCGAGCTCGCCAAGGCGGGTGCCCATGTGATCGCCTGTGCCCGCACGGTTGGCGGCCTCGAGGAGCTCGACGACGCGATCAAGGCCGTCGGCGGCTCCGCCACGCTCGTGCCCTTCGATCTGGCCGACATGAACGCCATCGACGCGCTCGGCGCCTCGATCAACGAGCGTTGGGGCAAGCTCGACATCCTGGTCGCCAATGCCGGCGTGCTCGGCGTAATTTCGCCGCTCGGGCATGTCGAGGCCAAGGTGTTCGACAAGGTGATGACGATCAACGTGACCGCCACCTGGCGCCTGATGCGCTCGGTCGAGCCGCTGCTGGCGAAATCGGATCAGGGCCGGGCCCTAATCCTGTCCTCGGGGGCTGCCCACAAGTGCAAGCCGTTCTGGGGGCCCTACTCCGCTTCCAAGGCGGCTGTCGAGGCATTGGCCCGCACCTGGGCCGGCGAGACCCAGCGCCTGCCGCTGCGGGTCGTCTCGATCGATCCGGGTGCCACCCGGACCGCCATGCGCGCCCAGGCGGTCCCCGGCGAGGATCCGACCACGGTTCCGCATCCTTCCGAAGTGGCGGCACGCCTTTTGCCGCTCTGCGGTCCGGATCTGACCGAGACCGGCAAGCTGTTCATCGTTCGCGAGAACAAGCTCGTGGACTACCGCCTGCCGGAGTGAGTGCCGGATAGACCGACCGTCATGGACGCTGCCCGGCATGGCCGGGCGGCCCTTCCTGCAAAGTTCAAGAGTTTCCGCCTGTCGACCGGGTTGTTCGTCAGCCCCTGGCCGTACCCGACCGGCGGGCACGGGCCAGGACCTCGTTGGCCGCGACCGGATGCTGGGCGCTCTCTTCCGGGATGTCGTGCAGGGACTGGCCGGCCCTGTAGGCGCGCACGGTGTTGCGCCCCTCCGCCTTTGCCCGATAGAGCGCCACGTCCGCCGAACCGAGCAGCGGATCTAGACCGGCTACGACCTGGTCGGTCGCCGAAACGCCGATGCTCACATCGGAACGTAGCGGCCGTCGATCGTCGTGTGCAGGCCTTCAACGGCTCGGCGCATGCTCTCGGCGATGTCGGCGGCCTCGCGGCTCTCCATGTCGGGGATCAGGCAGGCAAATTCCTCGCCGCCGATGCGGGCAAACCGCCAGTTCGACTGCATCCGTGCTTCCAGCGTCGAGGCAAAGGATCGCAACACCTTGTCGCCGGCGGCGTGGCCGTGGGTATCGTTGATCCGCTTGAAATGGTCGATGTCGAACAGAAGCAGGGCGGCATGCCGGTTCTCCTGCTTGAGCAGGCTCTCGGCCTCGGCGACGAAGGAGCGGCGGTTGCGCAGATTGGTGAGCGGATCGCGCTCGGCCACCAGGCGGCTCGCCCGTTCGTCCCGCTCGAGCGCGAGGATCAGCAGGGTGATGATCGACAAGATGATCAGCAGCGTCTGGAAAAGCGAGGCCACCACGAACCAGGGCGCATAGACCCCGTCTCCAGTATAGGCCGGTTCGATCAGAAGCGAGCCGGCCATCACCGAGTACCAGACCAGGCCACGCGCGCAATGGACCCCGGCGGCGAGCCGCCGCGACGGCAACGGCTCCTTCAGCCGGCCACGCCAGAGTTCCCAACCGCCGAGCAGCGAATAGGTGCCCAGGATGACGGAGAGGACGCTGACTCGGACCAGAAGCGATTCCTGGAAGAAAGGCATTGGAAAAAGAACCAGCCAGAGCGCCGATCCGGCGACGGCTGGCAGGTAAAGCGGACGCCTGCCCTCGAAGGCGACGATCGCCTGCCAGAACAATCCGAGCGCCAATGGCGCCGATCCGAGCCCCAGCCCCGCCGAGACCCAGAAAGGAACGATCGGGCGCATGGCATGCAGGATGGTTCCGACAAAGCCGATGGCTGCCGCCATGGTCAGGAGCCCCAGCAGCACGCTCTCTCGCCGTTGGCGCCACAGGTTTCCGATCAGCAGAGCGGAAATGAGCGTCGAACACGCATGGAAGACCATGATGGTCGGAAGATGCAACAGACTGCCCATGGAAGAAGAAAGGTCCGCTCAAGAAGAACTTTCAATATCTTAGAGGACAGCATGTTGAGAAACCCTTACGCCCATGCGTTTCTCTCAAGGCCGGCGGCCAGCCGCGCCGTTACCGACTCCCGAAAAAGTCATGCCAAAAATGGTCCGACGCATGGCGCCTTTTCCGCCCGGCGAGCCGGGGACCGGCCGGTGCACGGCCTTTTCTTGAACGGCCGAACCCGCTAGCTTCCGTTCCAACGCCGGAACCAGAAAGAGATAGAAAATGAAGCTCTTCCCCTACGCAACCGCCCTTTTCCTCGCGGCCAGCCCCGTGCTTGCCGACGATTACGTCGCGCTAAGCACGACCGCGACCAGCATCACCGGCGACATCAGTTTCGACGACTTCGAGATGGTGTTCGAAAATGGCGCCAAGATCGAATTTGACGAACTGATCGCCGATCATTTCACGGTCGACGGCAAGGATGTGCCCGCTTCCGTCTACAGCGTGAAAGCACCCGGCAATCCGAAACTGTTGAACGGCAACCGTCTCTGCGGCGAAAGCCCGGTCACCTATCTCGCCTCGTGGCTCGATGACGACGTGACCATGGTTGCCGTGTTCGAGACGCAGGACGCTCCGGTGAGCAATGACAGCATGTGCGCGCTCTACACCTACGTCTACCCCTGATTTTGGCGCGCGACGTCCGGGCCGTCCCCCTTGACCAATCCCGGCCGTCGCGCCATAACTCGCGCCATGAAAACGACCATCTGCATTATTTGCGGGATCATTATTCGCTAGCGCCTCGCGCTGGCCCGGCCGTTTTCGTCTCCTGACCCAAGTCCCAGATGACAAACGCCCCGGTCCAGCCGGCGGCTCGGCTATCGGGAGACAGGAATGGCGACGCGCCTCAAGCTTTACAACACGCTCAACCGCGAGAAGATCGACTTTGCGCCGATCGATCCGGAAAAGGTGCGCATGTATGTCTGCGGCCCGACCGTCTATGACTTTGCCCATATCGGCAATGCCCGCCCGGTCATCGTCTTCGACGTGCTCTTCCGCCTGCTGCGCCACGTCTATGGCGAAAGCCACGTCACCTATGTGCGCAACATCACCGACGTCGACGACAAGATCAACGCGCGGGCACTGCGCGACTATGGCCAGAAGATCGCCGAAGGGACGATGACGCTCAACGACGCAATCCGGGCCGTCACCGAGAAGACCGAAAGCCAGTTCCATGCCGACGTCGCCGCGCTGGGCTGCCTCAAGCCGACGGTGGAGCCGCGCGCAACCGACAACATCGCACAGATGATCGCGATCGTTCAGCGGCTGCTCGACCAGGGGCATGCCTATGTGGCCAGGGGCGCGGAAGGGCACGAAGTGCTGTTTTCGACGGTGTCCATGGCGGACTACGGCCAGTTATCGCGTCGCAAGCTCGAGGATCAGCAGGCCGGTGCGCGCATTGCCGTCGAGGCGCACAAGATGAACCCCGCCGACTTCGTGCTGTGGAAGCAGTCGGCCGACACCGAACCAGGCTGGAACGCCGACTTCACCTTCGAGGGCCAGGCGGTCAGCATTCACGGCCGGCCCGGCTGGCATATCGAATGCTCAGCCATGTCCGACCGCTATCTTTGGGAAGAGATCAAGGACAGGCTGTCGCCGAAGGCGAAGGCGCGCCCGCACCAGTTCGACATTCATGGCGGCGGGCTGGACCTGATCTTCCCGCATCACGAAAACGAGATCGCCCAGTCCTGCTGCGCCTTCGACACCGACATCATGGCCAATGTCTGGATGCACAACGGCTTCCTGCAGGTCGAAGGCCGCAAGATGTCGAAGTCGGAAGGAAACTTCGTCACCATCAACGAGCTGCTGGCCACCGAGAAATTTGGCGGTCGCCAATGGCCGGGCGAAGTCCTGCGGCTCGCCATGCTGATGACCCATTATCGCGAGCCGATCGATTTTTCGGTGAAGCGGCTGGAAGAGGCGGAAAGGCTTCTTGCCAAATGGCCGAGCGCCGAAGCCGGCGACGCGCTACCCGATCCGTCCGTCATCGACGCGCTGGCCGAGGACTTGAACACGGTCCAGGCGGTGCAGTCGCTGCATGCATTGGCCCAAGCCGCGAATGCCGACCAGTCGAAGCTCCCCGTCTTTGCCGCCAGCGCCGCCCTGCTCGGCGTCCAGCCGAAGCGTGCGGCGATGAGCGACGACCTGACGGCAGCCGTTCAGGCACTCGTCGACATGCGCCTCGAGATGCTGAAAGCGAAGAACTTTGCCGAAGCCGACAAGATCCGCGACGACCTGGCAGCCAAGGGCATCCAGCTCAAGGACGGCAAGGACAAGGAAACCGGCGAGCGGGTGACGAGCTGGGAGGTCAAGCGGTAGGATGTTTGCCGTGGCGATTGCCGATACCCCCCTCTGCCCTGCCGGGCATCTCCCCCTCAAGGGGGGAGATCGGACCCGCGGCCACCGCTCCGATGTCCGTCAGAACAGGTGCGCACATAGAGGAGGGACCGGACTCAGCCGTGAGAGAGTAGGAATGTCCGCGCACTCCGTGGTTCACTGGAGCCGGCGACGGCGCGACATTCCGATCTCCCCCCTTGAGGGGGAGATGCCCGGCAGGGCAGAGGGGGGGTGGCCCCACGTCGAAACGCTCGGTCAGACCCGCTCTTGCGTCATATCGTTTGGCCGAGATCACCAGCGCGGGAGACCCAGCATGACCGATCCCATCTACACCGGCGGATGCCAGTGCGGCGCGATCCGGTTCCGGGTCCAGGGCGTTCTCAAGGACTCGTCGATCTGCCATTGCCGCATGTGCCAGAAGGCGTTCGGCGCCTATTATGCGCCGCTGGTCTCGACGCGGGGGGCCAAGCTCGAATGGACACGTGGTCAGCCGAAAAAATTCCGCTCGTCCAATTTTGCCCTTCGCGGCTTCTGCGACAACTGTGGTACACCGCTGACCTATGAGGCACCCGACGGCGTTGCGATTGCCGCCGGCGCCTTCGACGATCCGTCGCTGCTGCCGCCGACCATCCAGTTCGGCACCGAGGGCAAGATCGGCTTCGTCGACCATCTGCACGAACTACCGGGCCACCGTACCGAAGAGGATGCCGAGGAGGCGCCCTTCGTGTTGGAGGTCGTCTCCTATCAGCATCCCGACCACGACACCGACGGCAGCTGGCCGAAGGAGAATGCACCATGAGCGAGAAGAACCCGAACACGCAGATCCCCAAATGGCTGCTCTACGGCCTGATCGCCAAGGGCGCGCTGGTGGTCCTGGTGACGGCCGGTGTCGTCGCCTATGTGATGCTTCGCTGAGGAGGACAGGATGGGAGGCATATTCACCGGCGGATGCCAATGCGGGGCGGTGCGTTTCAGGGCCGACAAGCTCGGCCGGCCGTCGATCTGTCATTGCCGCATGTGCCAGAAGGCCTTTGGTTCGTTCTTCGGCGCGCTGGTAACGGCGGATCATGCGCATCTGACCTGGACCCGCGGGCAGCCGACGCTGTTTCGCTCCTCGGCCAAGGTCAAGCGGGGTTTCTGCAACAAGTGCGGCACGCCCCTCACCTATCAGCTCGGCGAACATATCGAGCTGGCGATCGGCGCCTTCGACCATCCCGAGCTGCTCGAGCCGCAGGTGCAGGTCAATCACGACAAGCGGCTGCCCTGGATCGACCACCTGTTCGAGAAGCCGGCGGCGACTTCGCCGGAGATGGAAGCGTTCTTCGCCTCCGTGGTGTCGAACCAGCATCCCGACCATGACACGGCCGTCTGGCCGCCCGAGGAGGAGTGAGCCTTGAGCGGATCCGAGAGCCATAGCGGCGGGTGCCAGTGCGGTGCGGTGCGCTATCGCATCGCCGGCAAGCTCGGCTATCCGCATCTCTGCCACTGTCGCATGTGCCAGAAGGCCGGTGGCAACTTCTTCCTGGCCTTCGCCGGAACCCGCGAGGAGAATTTCGAGATCACCCGCGGCGAGGCGCGCTGGTTTTCCTCCTCCGATCCCTGCCGCCGCGGCTTCTGCGAGAAATGCGGCACGCCACTTTTCTTCAAGACCGCCGGTTCGCCCTACCTCGGCGTGACGATCGGCAGCCTCGACGATCCGGAAGCCACCACCCCCGTTTCGCAGGACGGGGTCGAGGCGCGGATTTCCTATTTCGACAAGCTCTTCTCGCTGCCGCAGAAAGCGACCGACCGTTCGGACCTGCCGGACGGCAATGCCCGGATCGCGCAGAGCAACCACCAGCATCCCGACCATGACACGGCGCTATGGCCGCCGGAAGAGGATTGATCATGACCCAGGAACTGCGCGGCTTCTATCCCGAGATCGAACCGTTTGAGACCGGCTTCCTCGATGTCGGCGACGGCCATACGATCTACTGGGAGCGGGTCGGCACCAGAGGCGCAAAGCCGGCCGTCTTCCTGCATGGCGGGCCCGGCGGAGGATCGAGCCCGCTGCAGCGTCGGCTGTTCGATCCCAGGCTCTACGACGTGCTGCTGTTCGACCAGCGCGGTTGCGGCAAGTCCACACCGCATGCCGGGCTGGAAGCCAACACCACCTGGCATCTCGTCGCCGACATCGAGCGTCTGCGGGCTCTGATGGGTGTCGAGAAATGGCTTGTGTTCGGCGGTTCCTGGGGCTCGACGCTCGCACTCGCCTATGCCGAGACGCATCCTGAGCATGTCTCGGAACTGGTGCTGCGCGGGATCTACACGCTGACAAAGGGTGAGCTCGACTGGTACTACCAGTTCGGTGTTTCGGAGATGTTCCCCGACCGCTGGGAAATGTTCCAGGCGCCGATTCCGGAGAACGAACGTCACGACATGATGGGCGCCTATCGCCGCTATCTCACAGGCACCGACCGGAAGAAGCAATTGGAATGCGCGATTGCCTGGAGCACCTGGGAAGGCGCAACGATCACGCTTCTGCCCAATCCGGACTATGCCGCCCATTTCGGCGAGGACGACTATGCGATCGCCTTTGCCCGCATCGAGAACCATTTCTTCGTCCATGCCGGCTGGCTGGAGGAAGGGCAGCTGCTGCGGAACGCAGGGAAGCTCAAGGACATACCGGGCGTCATCGTCCACGGGCGCTATGACATGCCCTGCCCGGCGAAGTACGCCTGGGCATTGCACAAGGCCTGGCCGAAGGCGGATTTCCATCTGATCGAAGGCGCCGGACACGCTTTTCTGGAGCCCGGCATCCTCGACCAGCTGATCCGCGCAACCGACCGGTTCGCCGGCAAGGAAATGAAATGATTGTGGTTCTGGCCACCCCCCTCTGCCCTGCCGGGCATCTCCCCCTCAAGGGGGGAGATCGACTCGCGGCACGGTCGTCGACCCGTCCGATCCGCCGAGATCGTGGCGGCACTGCGGCTCGGAAAAGAATATCCAGTCAAGCCTTCAGGTGCTGAAGAGGTGAAGAGCGGCAACGGCTGGATCGATCTCCCCCCTTGAGGGGGAGATGCCCGGCAGGGCAGAGGGGGGTGGACAACATGACAAGACATATGCCTCGGGAGGCACATACATGACACGCGAAAAAATCTACCTCTTCGACACGACCCTGCGCGACGGGCAGCAGACGCCGGGCATTGATTTCTCGGTCGAGGACAAGATTGCCATCGCCGCCATGCTGGACGAGTTCGGCCTCGACTATGTCGAGGGCGGCTACCCGGGCGCCAACCCGACCGACACGGCCTTCTTTTCCAAGAAGCGCACCAGCCGCGCCGCCTTCGTCGCCTTCGGCATGACCAAGCGCGCCGGCGTCTCGGCATCGAACGATCCGGGCCTCACCCAGCTTCTGCAGGCAGAAAGTGACGCTGTCTGTCTAGTCGCCAAAACCTGGGACTATCACGTCGAAGTGGCGCTCGGCTGCACCAACGAAGAGAACCTCGACAGCATTCGCGAAAGCGTCGAGGCGGTGGCCGCCGCCGGCAAGCAGCCGATGGTCGACTGCGAGCATTTCTTCGACGGCTACAAGGCCAATCCCGACTATGCGCTCGCCTGCGCCCGCACCGCCCATGCGGCCGGCGCGCGCTGGGTGGTGCTGTGCGACACCAATGGCGGCACGCAACCGGCCGAGATCCGCGCGATCGTCGAAGCGATGATCGCGGCCGGCGTTCCAGGCGCAGCCCTCGGCATCCACGCCCACAACGACACCGGACAGGCGGTCGCCAATTCGCTTGCCGCCATCGAGGCCGGCGCCCGGCAGATCCAGGGCACGCTGAACGGCATCGGCGAACGCTGCGGCAATGCCAATCTGGTGACGATCATCCCGACGCTCTGCCTGAAAGAGACCTACGCCTCTCGCTTCGAAACCTCGATCGACACCGACAAGCTGGTGGAACTCACCCGGCTGTCCCATGCCTTCGACGAACTCTTGAACCGCTCGCCCGATCATCAGGCGCCCTATGTCGGCGCATCGGCGTTTGCCACCAAGGCCGGCATCCACGCCTCGGCGCTCTTGAAGGATCCGCGCACCTACGAGCATGTGGTGCCGGAAAGCGTCGGCAATTTCCGCAAGGTCATGGTCTCCGACCAGGGCGGCAAGGCCAATTTCATCAACGCGCTGAAGCGGCGCGGCATTGAGGTCGACAAGCAAGACCCGCGGCTCGATAAGCTGATCTCGATCGTCAAGGAGCGTGAGGCTTCGGGCTATGCCTATGAAGGGGCGGATGCGAGCTTTGAGCTTCTCGCCCGCCGCACGCTCGGCACGGTTCCGGACTTCTTCGCGGTCGAGAGCTTCCGCGTGATGGTCGAGCGCCGCTTCGACAGCCATGGCCGACTGAAGACGGTGTCGGAAGCCGTGGTGAAGATGGTGATCGACGGCAAGACCGTGATGTCGGTCGCCGAAGGCGACGGGCCGGTCAACGCACTCGACCTTGCGTTGCGCAAGGATATCGGCAAGTTCCAGGCCGAGATCGCCGATCTCGAGCTTGCGGACTACAAGGTGCGTATCCTCAACGGCGGCACGGAGGCCATCACCCGGGTTCTGATCGAGTCGACCGACGATACCGGCGTGCGCTGGTGGACGGTCGGGGTCTCGGAGAACATCATCGACGCGTCGTTCCAGGCGCTGATGGATTCGATCGTATACAAGCTGATGAAGAACCGCGAACTGGCCGGCAAGATCGCAGCGGAGTGAGGCTCACTGCGCTGCCTTCTGCCCAAGCTGTGAGTTGATGGGGCGCAACGCCATCCGACGGCGCCGCGCGATAGCCGCGGGGCGCCAGGGTCAGTTGACGCGGCGGTGCGAGAAACCCCGTGCAACGGTTGCGCGCTCAGGCGGTCGCCGGCAGCCCGCATCCCCAGGACACGCTGGACTGTCGCGGCATCCTTGCCGCAAGGCGGTCGCGCGGCTCGCGTGTTGAACCGGCCGGCACAATCCGCCTCCCGCTGCCGGCCCCGCCCACACACTTTCCGAGCGCAGGCATCAAAAGCAATCAGGCATTGTTCACCGGAATGAATTTGCTCATTTGCAAGTCATCCGCTAACCCGCTTGCCTGTATTATGGTCAGGATGAGCCCATCATGAGCGACGAAATCGCCCCGGCGGTAACGAACGAAGACAGCCCGCGCGGATTTGCGTTCGCCTTTGCAGCCTATTTCATGTGGGGCTTCCTGCCGCTCTATCTGAAGATGGTGGCCCATATCCCACCGCTGGAGGTTGTTGCCCACCGTGTGGTCTGGTCGCTGCCGATCACGGCCGTGGTGCTGATGGCGCTCGGTCGCACCGGCGACGTCTGGCGGGCGATCCGCACGCCCTCCATGCTCGGCATGGCGCTGGTCACGGCGACGCTCGTGACCATCAACTGGCTGGTCTATGTCTATGCGATCACCTCCGGTCATGCGCTCCAGGGCGCACTCGGCTACTACATCAACCCGCTGATCTCGGTGCTGATCGGAGCGATCCTGCTCAAGGAGCGGATGATGCTGCCGCAGAAGGTCGCCATCGGGCTGGCGGTGATCGAGGTCGCGATCCTCACCTATGACGCGGGCGGCCTGCCCTGGATCTCGCTCGCACTCGCCTTCAGCTGGGGCTTCTACGCCTTCTTCCGCAAGACGCTGCCGATCGGCCCCAATCAGGGCTTCTTCCTCGAAGTGCTGATCCTGACCGGGCCTGCATTCCTCTACATCCTGTTCCTCGAGACCAGCGGCAGCGGGCACCTGGTCAACGGCAACGGTGCCAGCGATATCGGCCTTCTGATTTTCAGCGGCATCGCCACCGCCCTGCCGCTAATCAGCTATGCCAATGGCGCCAAGCTGCTTCGGCTGTCGACCATCGGCATGATGCAGTACATCGCGCCGACCATGGTGTTCGTCACCGCGGTCTTTGTCTTCCACGAGCCTTTCGGTCAGACGAAACTCATCGCCTTCCTGTTCATCTGGGCGGGACTGGTCACCTATTCCTGGCCGATGATCCGCGAATACCGCAGACGCTGAGCCGCCGCGGCGCTCAGGCGCGAAGGGTGCATGAACGGACGCGGTTTCCCCGCGACCACGGACAAGCCGGCGGCCGGCCATCGATTTTGTCGGGTGTCAGAGCCTGGAAATCACGTCTTCGGCGCCATCGAGATCGACGACGCTTTCCAGCTTGTCGAGGATTGCCGGAATGATGTCCTCGATCTCGGCGATGACCAGCGGCTGAACCCGGTGGGCGGTGTGGATGAAGCCCTGGTCGCGCATATGGCGGATCAGTTCCAGCATCGGATCCCAGAAGCCGTTGATGTTGGCGAAGACCATCGGTTTTTCGTGCCGGCCGAGCTGCGCCCAGGTCATGATCTCGACGATCTCCTCAAGCGTCCCGATCCCACCCGGCAGGGTGACGAAGGCGTCGGCGCGTTCGAACATGGCGTGCTTGCGCTCATGCATGTCACGGGTGACGATCAGCTCGTCCAGTTGCCCGAGCGAATGGCGCGTCGCTTCCATGTCGACGAGAAATTCGGGGATGATGCCGGTCACCTGGCCGCCGTTTGAGAGAACGCCGCTGGCGACCGCTCCCATGATTCCCTTGGTGCCACCGCCATAGACGAGACGCATGCCGTTGGCGGCGATCGAGCGACCGAGCGCGCGGCCGGCGGCCATATGGGCGGGATCGCGACCGGGTTGGGAACCACAATAGACGCAGACGGAACGAATCGAGGAAGCTTTTTCAGTCATGCCGGAAACATGACTATGGCTCGGCGGCGAGGTCAACAAAATTGACGGAAACCTGTTCTCCGCCGGGCGGAATCCCTTGAGAACGCTTGTGAAAGACCAAAGATCGGGCTAGCAATTTTCGACGATTGTGGCGGCTGTTCCGCCGGGAGACTGACGATGATGAAAAACCGCGCCGTTTGGGTGGCCCTGTTGGTGCTCGGCGTTGCAACCCTGCTGATGGTGTTCTTCGTCCTGCCGCGCGTGACGCCGGTGAAGGAAGAGGCGGCACAGGCCGTTTCCGGCGCAGCAGACACGGCGAGGAACGCCGCGGCAACCGCCGAAACCGCCGTTGCCGACGCCGCCCGCACGGCCGGCGAGAAGATGGGGCGACTGCAGGCCGAGGCGACCACCGCCATCACTGCGATGAAAGCGCTGTTTGCCGAAGGCCGCACGCCGGCGGCCGACGCCTTCGCCACCGCCAAGGGCGTCGCCAAGGCGGCCGTCTCCGCGCTCGCCGCCCTCGACGTTCCCGCCGGGATCGACGCATCACTCGATGCGGCGATGAAGAAGGCACGGGACAACGCGGTGCGGGCACTGATGCTGATCGACGGCCTGCCTGACGACCCGGCCAAGGCCGCAGGGCTGCTTGCCGCCATTGAGAGCGCGCTTTCGGGTGTGGAGACGCCGGAACCGGCACCAGCCGCTCCGGCACCCGCGACGGCCGCAGATCAGGCCGCCGACCAGGCCGCCGGCGACCTTCTTCCGCGCTTCGACGTGCTGCGCGTGGAGCCCGATGGCTCGACCGTGATTGCCGGCAATGCCGCACCGGGCGCCAAGCTCGAGATCGTCTCCGGCGACAAGGTTATCGCCACGCTGAACGTCGAGCCGAGCGGCGATTTTGCCGCCGTGCTCGACCAGCCGCTGCCACCCGGCGACCACAGTCTCCAGCTCAAGGCAACGGGCTCCGACGGCAAGGCGCTGGTCTCGGAAGAAACCGCGACCGTCTCTGTTCCGGCCGATGCGAACGGCAAGCTGCTCGCCATGGTCTCCAAGCCCGGCGAGGCAAGCCGCCTGATCACTCTTCCGGAAAGCGTCAATTCGGACGCCAAGCAGGAGCGCGTGCCCGCCAGCGACGCCACCGGCACAGACGGTGCTCCGGCCAATGCCGCGGGCGAAACCGCAGCGGCGTCGGCCTCGGCTTCGGGCGCTGCGGCACCAGCCGCTCAGCCCGCTGAAATCCAGGTGACCGCGGTCGAGATCGAGGGCAATCGCATCTTCGTCGCCGGCAAGGCCGCCGCTGGCAGCAATGTTCGCGGCTTTGCCGACGAAACCCTGATCGGCACCACCGTGACCGATGTCAGCGGCCACTTCGTCATCGAGGGCGAAGTCACGCTCTCGGTCGGCGCCCATGTGATCCGCGCTGAGCTGCTCGATGAAAAGGGCGCCGTGCTGGTTCGTGCCTCCGTGCCGTTCGATCGTCCGGCCGGCGAGCAGGTTTCGGTGGTCGCGCAGAACAGCGCCACGGCCTCGGGCCAGGGTGGCGCCATGGTACCGGTCGATCTGGCCGCGTTCGAGAAGCTTCGTGCTTCGCTCGGCCAGGCCCTCGGCCTGTTGCAGGGGCTCTATGCCGACGGCAAGAAGCCGGCGCTCGAAGAACTGGCTGCGGCCCGTTCGGCAACCGAGATCGGGTTGAAATCGATTGCCGAATTCGGCCCGACCGCCGTCGCGGCCGGCCCATTTGCCGATTTCGTGATCGCAACCTCCGCGAAGGCCGGCAAGGCGTTGACCGCGCTGCAAGCCCTGCCGAACGACATCGACGCGGTCGGCAAAGAACTGCCGAAGATCGCCGCCCTTATCGATGCCGTGTTGTCGCCGGTCGCCCCTGCTTTGGAAGCGGCTGCGCCGGCACAGGCCATGGCGCCTGCGGCTCAACCCGCCCCGACGGCCGCGGCCGACGCGCAGGCGGCTGCCGCGTCGGAGCCGAAGACGATCGAGCAGGCCCCGCTCACCGAGAGCCGCAACAGCGTCATCATCCGTCGCGGCGATACGCTGTGGCAGATCTCTCGCCGGGTCTACGGCCAGGGCGTTCGCTACACGACCATCTACCTCGCCAACTCCAAGCAGATCCGCAATCCGGACCTGATCGAGCCGGGCCAGGTGTTCGAGGTGCCGAAGGAAGCACTGCCCAATGCGGAGGAGATCCACCGCAAGCGGCTGAGCGGTCAGTCCGGCAACAATTGACGCCGCGGCCGGTACATTCTCCGTCCGGACATTGCAATGGGCGATATGAAGCCTTATTTGCGACACAGGCGGCGGCTCCTTCGGGGTCGCCGCCTTTTTCCGCAGAATGGCTATCAGGGACGATCGGGAATGGCTGACAACAAGAAAAAGACCGTATCGGCGGACGACAGCAACCCCCTCGGCACCCTGGTCAATCTATGGCCCTATATGTGGCCGCGGGACCGTTTCGATCTCAAGATGCGCGTCGTCTGGGCCACCGTCTTCCTGCTGGTTTCGAAGTTCGTCCTCATCCTCGTCCCCTATTTCTTCAAGTGGGCGACCGATGCGCTGAACGGCAAGCTGGACATGGCGGGGCTGCTCCCCACCTTCCTGCTCGGCGCCGTCGCTCTAGTCATCGTCTACAATCTGACGCGCGTGGCCCAGGTCGGCCTCAACCAGCTGCGTGACGCGCTCTTTGCCAGCGTCGGCCAGTATGCCGTGCGCCAGCTCGCCTACCGGACCTTCGTGCACATGCACAAGCTGTCGCTGCGCTTCCATCTGGAGCGCAAGACCGGCGGCCTGTCGCGCATCATCGAGCGCGGGACGAAGGGCATCGAAACCATCGTCCGCTTCACCATTCTCAACTCGATTCCGACGTTGATCGAGTTCCTTTTGACGGCCGCGATCTTCTGGTGGAGCTACGGTTTCTCCTATCTCGCCGTAACCGCCTTCACCGTCTGGGCCTATATCTGGTTCACCATCCGCGCCAGCGACTGGCGCATCGGCATCCGCCGGGCGATGAACGACAGCGACACGGACGCCAACACCAAGGCGATCGACTCGCTGCTCAATTTCGAAACCGTCAAATATTTCGGCAATGAGGAGATGGAGGCCAAGCGCTTCGACCAGTCGATGGCGCGCTACGAGAAATCCGCCACCCAGGTCTGGACCTCGCTCGGCTGGCTCAACTTCGGCCAGGGACTGATCTACGGCATCGGCACGGCGATCGTCATGGTGATGTCGGCGCTGGCCGTGCAGCGGGGCGAGCAGACGATCGGCGACTTCGTCTTCGTCAACGCCATGCTGATGCAGCTCTCCTTCCCGCTCAACTTCATCGGCTTCGTCTACCGCGAAATCCGCCAGGGGCTCACCGATATCGAGCAGATGTTCGACCTGCTCGAAGTCGATGCAGAAGTCGTCGACAAGCCGGGGGCGCCGGATCTTGCCATCGACAAGGGTGCGATCGTCTTCAAGGACGTGCATTTCGCCTATGATCCGCAGCGACCGATCCTCAAGGGCATTTCCTTCGAGGTGCCGGCCGGCAAGACGGTCGCGGTCGTCGGACCTTCGGGCGCCGGCAAATCGACAATCTCCCGCCTGCTCTACCGTTTCTACGACATCCAGCAGGGCACGATCACCATCGACGGCCAGGATGTGCGCGAAATCACCCAGAAAAGCCTGCGCTCGGCGATCGGCATGGTGCCGCAGGATACGGTGCTGTTCAACGACACGATCGCCTACAATATCCGCTACGGTCGCCCGTCGGCAAGCGATGCGGAGATCATCCAGGCGGCCGAGGTCGCCCAGATCTCGCATTTCATCAAGGATCTGCCGGACGGCTTCCAGACCAAGGTCGGCGAGCGCGGCCTGAAGCTTTCGGGCGGTGAGAAGCAGCGCGTGGCGATTGCCCGGACTGTCTTGAAGGCGCCGCCGATCCTGATCCTCGACGAGGCGACATCCGCGCTCGACACGACCACCGAACAGGAGATCCAGGCGGCCCTCGACGTCGTCTCGAAAAACCGCACGACGCTGGTCATCGCCCACCGGCTGTCCACCGTGGTCAATGCCGACGAGATCATCGTGCTGAAGGGCGGTGAGATCGCCGAGCGCGGAACGCATGCGGCACTGATCGAGAAACAGGGTCTCTACGCCTCGATGTGGAACCGCCAACGGGAGGCGACCCAGGCGGAAGAACATCTGCGCCAGGTGCGCGAGGCCGACGAACTCGGCGTCGTGGTGCGCAAGCCGCCGGCGTCCTGAGCGATTGCGGCATTGACGCCGCAGAGCGGTCTCAGGCGGCGATGCAGACGCGATTGCGGCCGCTGTTTTTCGCCAGATAGAGCGCGTCGTCGGCGCGCTTCAAGGCCTCGTCCAGCGCTTCTTTTGCCGGATTGAAGCCTGCGACGCCGATGCTGACGGTTCCGGCCACGGCGGACAGCGCGGCGTGGCGGCAGCTCCGCTCGACGGCGGCACGCATGCGGTCGGCGATGGAAGCCGCCTGATCGATCGTCGCGTCGATGAACAGCGCGTAGAATTCCTCGCCCCCGGCACGGGCAATGACATTGCCCTCCCCGATCGCTTCTTCCAATACACCGGCAATCAGACGCAACGCCCTGTCACCCTCGGCGTGGCCGAGCCGGTCGTTGATCAGCTTGAACTGGTCCACGTCGATGACGCCGACGACCAGCCCCTGTTGCCTTGGGCTGCCTTCCTCGATCAGCCTGTCGGCGATGTCGAAGAACTTGCGGCGGTTGAAGGCATTGGTGAGCGGATCGCGCTCGGCCGCCTCGATCAGCTGCGATTCCAGTTTCTTGCGCTCGGTGATGTCGAGGATCGCCCCGGCTATGCCGCGCGGACCGCTGCCGCCACCCTGCATCGCCGCCTTGTGGAACACCACATGGCGCTTGTCTCCGTCGGAATGGCAGACCTCGCTCTCGTAGACCTGGGTGCCGCCGCGCTGCAGAAGCTCGTCATCGGCGGCCTGGTAGCGGCTGGCGAGCGCGGGAGGCGCGACCTCAAAGACGGAGCGGCCGACGACGCCGTCGGATGGGCGGCCGATGAACTCGGCAAAGGCGGTGTTGCAGCCGACATAGATGCCCTCAGCATTCTTGAAAAAGATCGGCGCGGGCAGCGTGTCGATGCAGGCCTGGAGATAGTCGCGTTCGAGCGCCAGCCTGTCGCCCTCCTGACGCGCGGCCCGAAGGCGCGAAAGCGAACGACGGGTGCGGGCGAGACAAAGGGCGACATCCTCGCCCGAAACGGGATTGACCACGTCGTCGGCGCCAAGCGCGATGGCGCGGGCGCACCATTCGGGGCTCAGCCGTTCCGCGGCAATGACGATATATGCCTGTTCGCCGAGCGCGCGCCGCAATTCGCGGACGGCACTGCCCAGCCGCTCCGGCTCGACCGGCACGAAGAAAGCGGTCGGTCTATCCGGAACCTCGATGAGGTCCGGTGCCGCAATTCCACGGGTCGCCAGCGCCTGCGGGATCGGACGGCCGTCGACGGCGAGCCAGAGAACCTCACGGTTCTCCTTCTCCCCGGCCTGCCAATTCGAACTCGGTTCAGGACTGGACAAATGCGCTTCCGATTTCGTGCCGGCGAGGACGACGGATCTCCCGGCTGGATCTACAAGTTTTGATCCGCAATTTAACGGGGTAAACGTTGACGGATGGTGCATCGCGTCCCACGTACCAAAAAAGGTCACGCCCGACGCGATCTGCCGCGCTCAAACGCTTTCTAAGGCGAAAGCATTGCTCCCGGCGCGCTTTCGGGGTAGTCAGCCACGTCGATCCTTTTGCAGCGAAACGAGGTTTTTCATGGATCTGTTCGAGAGTATCCGTAAGGCTATCGTGCCTGTGCACAAGGAAGGCTATCCCTTCGTCGCGATCTTCTTCGTCGCCTCGATCATTCTGGGATGGATCTTCGAGCCGCTGTTCTGGATCGGCATGGTGCTGACCCTTTGGTGCGCCTATTTCTTCCGCGATCCGGAGCGCGTCACGCCGCAGGACGACGATCTCGTCATCAGCCCGGCCGACGGCCGCGTTTCGCTGATCCAGATGACCGTGCCGCCGGAAGAGCTGCATCTCGGTACCGAGCCGATGCTGCGCATCTCGATTTTCATGAACGTTTTCAACTGCCATGTGAACCGTGCGCCGGTGCGCGGCCGGATCTCCAACATTGTCTATCGCGAAGGTAGCTTCCTCAACGCCGAACTCGACAAGGCCAGCGAAGAGAACGAGCGCAACGGCATGGTGATCGAGACCAGCCATGGTGACGTCGGCGTCGTCCAGATCGCCGGTCTCGTGGCACGTCGCATCGTCTGCTGGGCCAATCCGAACGATCCGCTTGCCGCCGGCGAACGCTTCGGCCTGATCCGCTTCGGTTCGCGTCTCGACGTCTTCGTGCCGGCCGGTGCCGAGCCGCGCGTTTCGGTCGGCCAAACGGCCATCGCCGGCGAGACCGTCATCGCCGAATTTGGCTCGACAAAGGGCCCCGTCGTCAGCCGTCGCAGCTGAGGCCAGGAAGAACGCCCATGGAGACGCCAAAGCCGCCCATCGACGACAACCGTCAGAATGACAGCGCACGCGGACCGCGCCTTCGTGAAATTCCCCTGCGGCTGGTCGTGCCGAACCTCATCACGGTCCTGGCGATCTGCGCGGGCCTGACCGGCATCCGGCTCGCCTTCGAGAACCGCTACGAACTCGCCGTGATGATGGTGCTTGCCGCCGCTTTTCTTGACGGGATCGACGGCCGCATCGCGCGCATGATGAAGGCGACGTCGAAGTTCGGCGCCCAGATGGATTCGCTGGCCGACATCGTCAATTTCGGCGTGGCCCCGGCGCTGGTGCTCTATGTCTTCATCCTCGACCAGGCCCGTTCCTTCGGCTGGATCGCGGCACTGATCTACGCCATTGCGGCCGGTCTGCGTCTTGCCCGTTTCAACGTCATGGCCGAGCGCGAGACCAAGGTGCCGTGGCAGTCGGAATACTTCGTCGGCGTGCCGGCCCCGGCCGGCGCCATGCTGGTGCTGCTGCCGGTCTATCTCGGCTTCCTCGGCGTCCCGCCGAGCGCACCGGTCGCCTTTGCCGGCGCCGTCTACACGATCCTGATCGCCTACCTTCTGGTCAGCCGTCTTCCGGTCTGGTCCGGCAAGTCGGAAACCAGCCGCATCCGCCGTGATCTGGTTCTGCCAATGATTCTCGGCGTCGTGCTCTACGTGGCACTGCTGATGAGCTTCACCTGGGAAGTGCTGTCGCTCACCGTCCTCGCTTACCTGATGTCGCTGCCCTTCGGCGCGCGCTCGTGGCATCGCCGCTACGGCACACTGACGATCGGCGAGGAGGCTCCTGAAAAGGGGCTGTCCGAGATCGACCGCGGCCTCTGACCCCCCGTCTCCTGCCTAGGCTGGCCTTTTCACCGAGAAACCTGCGGTTTTCTCGCAAAACATGACGAATTCGCAGAAAATTTGATTTGCGTCATGGTTCGCGCCACGCTTTTGTCGCGATCTGCTCAAATAGAGCGAAAAAACAAGAAAAGAAAAGTCTAGGGAAACACCTCAGGAGCACCACATGACCACCAAGCCTACCGCCGAAGCGAAACCGGCGAACCAGAATCTCGATTCGCACTATCGCCCGCTCGGCCTGAAGGCCGTGATCGCGGCCGCCCTGATGCTCAAGCGCAAGCCGGCCAAGAAGGCCGCTGCCTGACGGGGCTAGAACAGGCTCATCTGGCCGCTGCCCGATGACTTTTTCTGCTGCTTGGCCGCTTCAAGACTCTCCCCGACCGGGGCTTGCACCTCCGGTCCGGTATTCTTGACCTTGTTGACGAGGTCAGAAACGGGGATCGCTTCAAAGAAATCCTCGTTCGCCGGCACCATGAGATCCGCCACGTCGCGCGGCTCGCCGGTCTTGCAATCCAGCCAGCGTTCGAAATCCTCTGGCTGGATCACCACCGGCATGCGGTCGTGGATCCGGCCGATCGTCCGGTTGGAGCCGACGGTCAGGATGGCGCCGGTATCCACTTCCGATCCGTCCGCCGAGGACCAGGTTTCCATCAGGCCGGCAAAGGCGACGATCTTTCCTTGTCGCGGCTTGATCCAGTAGGCCTGGGATTTCTCGCCGCTCTCCTTGGGCGGCCGGTGCCATTCGTAGAAACCGGAGGCAGGCACGAGAATGCGGCGATGACGCATGGCCGCGCGGAACGACGCCTTGCCGATCGCCGTCTCCGAGCGGGCATTGATCAGCAGCGGAAAATCGTTCGGGTCCTTGACCCAGCCGGGGATAAGGCCCCAGCGCACCAGAAGCGCCTTGCGCTCCGGCCGGTTGGCGCCCGGCTCGTTGCGGTCGCCGGCGACGACCACGAGAATCGGCTGCGTCGGCGCGATATTGTACCGCGCCGGAAAGCCCTCCAGCTCCAGGAGATTCAGAAATTCCTGCACCTCCTCGGGCGTCGCTGTCAGTGAGAACCGTCCGCACATGCCAGATCCATGGCACCTGCAACCCAACCGGTCAAGGCGGCAAGGCGCCGGCCCCGATGCTTGCGGGCCCGGTCAAAAGCGAAGATAGTCGCCGCAGTCGATTCTCCGCCGCGCCGTGCCGGGACGACATTCCCCTGGAGTTTCCGCTCGATGCAGACCCGTCCCCGCCTCGCCTCCTCCGCCATCGTGGAACGCGACGGTCGTTTCCTGCTCGTGCGCCGTCGCAATCCACCGGCCGCCGATCTCTTCGCCTTCCCTGGCGGCCGGGCCGAGCCTGGCGAGACGCCGGAGGAAACGGCCATCCGCGAACTCTTCGAGGAGACCGGCTTGCAGGGGCGCGCCGCAAGCCTGTTCGAGACGGTCGAGCTACTGCCCGAAGACGGCCTCGCAGAGAGCCATTTCCTGCTGTCGGTCTTCAGGGTCGAGGCGCCGACCGAAACGGTGGCGGTCGCCGACGACGATGCGCTCGAGGCCGGCTGGTTCCTGCCCGAGGAGATCGCGCAGCTGCCCGTTCCCGACAGCGTGCGCGCCTGTGTCGAGAGACTGGTCAGGGGCGATGAAGCGGGCTAAACAAGGGCTCGGCGCTCGGCTCGCCGACCAACTCACCGCAGCGACGACAAGGCAGGGCATGCGCGCGACAGGATCTACCGCCAGAGCTTTCTTCGTGGCTGCCGCCTTCGCAATCTGCGCCCTCGCCCCGTCGGCCGCGACCGCCCAGTCGGCTGCCCCGAAGGCAGAGACACAACCGCAGGGGCCGGAAGGCACACCGGAAACGTTCGAAAAACCAGCACCTTACGACGACCAGCTGGCGCGCCTGTCCGAGATCATCGGGGCGGTGCATTATCTGCGCAATCTCTGCGACAAGCAGGGAGAACCGGAGTGGCGCGAGGCGATGCAGAAGCTGATCGACGCCGAGACGGCGACCGAGCCGAAACGCCGGGCGCGCATGGTCGCCGCCTACAACCGCGGCTACCGGTCCTTCGCTTCGGTCTATACGAGCTGCACCCCGTCAGCGATCGCCGCCGAAGGCTTCTACCGTAACGAAGGCGCAACACTGGCCGTGGAAATTGCCGCCCGCTATGGAAATTAACGAATAATTCACCTGTTTTGGTCTCGGGCCGTGTCGTTTTGATAAAAGGCTGATAGTGTCATTAACAGCTGAGTAAGGACTACGCTTCGGGGAATGACCATGGAACCGCGCCGCAACGATATCGACGAGATGATCGTACACGAGAAGACGCAGGCTGCGCTGGAATACCAGAACGAAGCCTGGGCCGACGGCATCGCCGACGGTATCGAGCCCGAGATCATTGCCGATGCCGCCTTTGCGCTGGCCATGCGCGAAACCATCCGCATTCATGGCGAGGACGGCGCCGAGGCTGTTCTCGAATCGCTGCGCAGCCGCTTGCTGGCTGGCGAGTTTTCGCCCGAACGGCGCTTTCAATAACGAAATTCGAGGCACTGTGATGCAGAGAGCGCTGACGCCGGTGGGGCCTGTTCGCCTCGTGCGCATCCTGTCCGTCGTGATCGCCCTCGGCCTGATGGGGGCCCCGCTGCGGCCGGCGCTGGCGCTCTCCGACATTCCGCCCATTCGCGCCCCGCAGCAGGACCCCGCGGCGACCCCGGAACCGGCAACAGACGACGGCGCTGCCGAAGAGGTGCCGGACACGAGCCTTCCCGGCATTCCCGATCCCGATCCGCTGATCAACAAGCCTGACACGCAGAATGCCCCCACCGATGCCGACGCCAACGAGCCGCCGCCCGAGGTGATCTACGACATCACCAAGGCACCGGAGCCCGTGCGCCGCATGCGCGAACTCATGGTCGAGGCGGCGGCATCGGGCGATATCGAGCGGCTGCGCGCGCTGATGAACCCGGGGCCGAACCAGACCCAGGTGCTGCTGGAGACGGACGACAACACCGATCCGGTCGCGGCGCTGAAACAACTCTCCGGCGACGAGGAGGGCATGGAGATCCTGGCCATCCTCATCGACATCCTGTCGACCGGCTTCGTGCACGTCGATGCCGGCACGCCCGACGAGGCCTATGTGTGGCCTTACTTTGCCGAAAAGCCGCTGGCCCTTCTGACGCCGCCGGAAAAGGTCGAGCTGCTGCGCATCGTCACGGCTGGCGATGTGGCGGAAATGCAGGAGCTTGGCAATTACAACTTCTTCCGGCTCGGCATTACGCCGGATGGCCGGTGGAAGTTCTTCACCGCCGGCGACTGATCGACGTCGAGGCGGATGGTTCTTCGCCACTTGGCCGTGGATCTTTTGCCCGCACAAGGCGCGAAACGATTCCCTTTTCGGCGGCGATGCTCTAACTCTCGGGCATGTCCAACCGGAAGGAACGACGATGCCCGCAGCCCACCTGCCCGACCGCGCCCTGATCCATCTGACCGGTGCCGATGCCGAGCATTTCCTGCACAATCTGGTGACCACCGACATCGCGGCTCTGCCGGAGCGCGAGGCCTATCCCGGTGCGTTGCTCACCCCGCAGGGCAAGATCCTGTTCGACTTTCTCGTCTGGCGTGACGGCCAAGGCTTCGTGATCGAGACCGATGCGGCGCAGCGCGACGCCCTGATCAAGCGGCTGACGATGTACAAGCTCAGGGCCGCCGTCGACATCGTGCCCGGCGAGAGTGACGGGATGACCGTTGGCTGGGGTGCCGAAGCCGATGGCGATGGTGTGGTCGATCATCGTTTCGCGGTTGCCGGTGTGCGGGTGCTGCGCAAGCCGGGCAAGGCAACGGACGACGGCCGGCAGGGTTATGATGCCCTGCGCGTGCTTTCCGGCATTGCCGAGGCCGGCCCCGACTACCCGCTTCAGGATGCCTTCCCGCACGACGTGCTTTATGATCACATGGGCGGCGTGTCCTTCAAGAAGGGCTGCTATGTTGGCCAGGAGGTCGTCTCCCGCATGCAGCACCGCGGCACCGCGCGTCGGCGTGTCGTTACGGTCACCGCCGATGCCGCCCTGCCCGCGCCCGGCAGTGAACTCTCGGCGGGCGGCAAGCCGATCGGAACGCTCGGCACGGTCACCGGCAATCGCGGTCTGGCGATCGTGCGGATCGACCGCGCCGGTGAAGCGATGGCTGCCTGCACGCCGATCCTGGCGGGCGACGGGGCAGTTGTGCTGTCGCTGCCGTCCTGGAGCGGGCTGTCCTTTCCGGCCAGTGCCGCCGAGGAGGGCTGAGACATGGCCGAGGCCGCCGCATTGTCGGGGCGCGCCTGGCAGCGCATGCTGTCGGGCCGGCGTCTCGATCTTCTGGATCCCTCGCCGCTCGATGTCGAAATCTCCGACATTGCCCACGGACTGGCGCGCGTCGCGCGCTGGAACGGCCAGACCAAGGGCGACCACGCCTTTTCCGTCGCCCAGCACAGTCTGATCGTCGAGGAGATTTTTCGCCGGCTCAATCCCAAGGCCAGCCCGAACGAGATGCAGATAGCGCTCCTGCACGATGCGCCGGAATATGTGATCGGCGACATGATCTCGCCATTCAAGGCCGTGGTCGGCGGCGGCTACAAGCTCGTCGAGAAGCGACTGGAGGCCGCCGTGCATCTGCGCTTCGGCCTGCCGGCCCATCCGACCCGCGCGCTCAAGGACCAGATCAAGAAGGCCGACACGATCAGCGCCTATTTCGAGGCGACAGAACTGGCCGGCTTTGCCGAGGCGGAAGCGCGCAAGTTCTTCGGCCAGCCGCGCGGGATCACCCGAGACACGCTGGCGATGGCGCCGCTGCCGGCCTTTCAGGCACAGGCGCTGTTTCTTGAGCGCTTCGAAGCGATCGAGGCCGCGCGCGCCGCTTGTGCAAAGGCTGTCTCATGAGCCTGATCGTCGTTTCGCCCCTCCACCGCATTGCCGAACTCGCGGTCCGCCACAAGGCCCGTGAGATGATCACGCTGATGGCCGAGAACCAGGATTTCCACCGACCGGCAGTGATCTCGGCCGAGCGCCACCTGAAGATCGGCGTCAACGACATTACCTTTGCCGGCACCGGCAACCTGATCGCGCCGCAGGAACGGCATGTGCAGGAGGTGATCGACTTCGCCCGCAGCTGGGACCAGAGTGCACCGCTGCTCATCCATTGCTGGATGGGCGTGTCGCGCTCACCCGCAGCTGCGCTGATTGCAAGCCTCGCCGTTGCTCCGGACGACGACGAGCAGGCGCTGGCGCTCAGATTGCGCACGGCCTCGCCCTATGCCACGCCCAATTCCCGCCTCATCGAGATCGGCGACAGCCTGCTCGGTCGGGGCGGACGGCTGGTGGCGGCGGTCAAGGCGATCGGCCGCGGCGCCGATGCCGATGGCAATGCGCCGTTCGTGCTGCCGCTTCCGGGGGCGGACGGGCCATGACAGGGCGCACAACGTCCGTTGAGATCGGCCTCAACGCCGCGATCGTCGCGGTCACCGCCGGCACCCCGCGCATTCTGGTGGTGAGCGATCCGACGAGCACGCTGGAGAGCCTGCCCTTCGGTCCCTTCGATCCCGTGCGCCATCGCACCATGGAAATGTCGTTGCGCACCACCGTTACCGCCCAGACCGAACTGCACATGGGCTATATCGAGCAGCTCTATACCTTCGGCGATCGCGGGCGCTACAAGATGGCGGGGGATCTCGGCCCGCATGTCGTGTCGGTGGGCTATCTCGCCCTGACCCGGCTCGATCCCGCGCGGGAGGCCGGGCTCGATGCGGCCGGCGTGCACTGGCGCGACTGGTACGGTTATCTGCCCTGGGAGGACTGGCGCCATGGCCGGCCGCCGGTGATCGACCGCGTGATCCTGCCGGCGCTGGCGCAATGGGCGGAAGAGGATCCCAGCGAAGACAAGGCGCTGATGCGGCCGTCGCGGCGGTCGCGGCTGAAACTCGCCTTCGGGCTCGACGATTTTCCGTTCGACGAGGAGCGCGTGCTGGAGCGGTACGAGTTGCTCTATGAGGCCGGACTGGTCGAGGAAGCTGTGCTCGATGGTCGGGTGGCGAGGCGGCGCGTTTCGGAGCCGATCGGTATTGCCATGCTGTTCGACCACCGGCGCATCGCGGCGACCGCGCTTGCTCGGCTGCGCGGCAAGATCAAGTATCGGCCGGTCGTCTTCGAACTGATGGCGCCGGAATTCACGCTCACAGAATTGCAGGCGACCGTGGAGGCGATCTCCGGGCGCCACCTGCACAAGCAGAATTTCAGGCGCCTCGTCGAGGGCGCGGAACTGGTCGAGCCGACCGGGGAAACGCTCGCAACGGGCGGACGCCCGGCGGCCCTGTTCCGTTTCCGCAGACAGATTCTCGAGGAGCGCCCGGCGCCCGGTTTGAAGCTCGGCGGCCGCTGAGGCTCATCGGGCCCGCGACACCGATCTCGTCACTTGCGGTTGACCCCGCGGTCTCCTGCCCCATCTAGCCCCTTGACGCCAACAGACGTGAAGGAGCGACCTCAAGGATGGAGCAGCAAGCCAGCGAAGTGATCCTCGCCACCCGCACCGCGCTCAGTCAGGCGAGCGCCCTTGCCGTGCAATACTCGTTCTCGATTGTCGGCGCGCTGCTGCTTCTGACCATCGGCTGGACGCTCGCTTCCCTGCTGAGCCGCTGGGCGCATGAGGGGCTGCTGCGCGTGCGGGGCATCGACGAGACGCTTGCCCGCTTCTTCGCCAATGTCATCCGATATGCCGCCCTGCTTCTCGTCTTCGTCACCGTGCTCGGCCAGTTCGGCGTCCAGACCGCCTCGATCATTGCAGCGCTGGGCGCAGCTGGACTTGCCGTCGGCCTTGCCTTGCAAGGGACGCTGCAAAACATCGCGGCCGGCATCATGCTGCTCGTGCTTCGCCCCTTCAGGGTGGGCGAGTATATCGACACCGGCGCGATTTCCGGAACGGTACGGGAGATCGGGCTCTTTGCCACCGAACTGAAGACGCCCGACGGGCTCTACCGGCTGGCGCCGAATTCGACGTTGTGGAACGTGCCGATCACCAATTTCAGTCGTGAGAGCACGCGGCGCTTCGAACTCAAGATCGGCATCGGTTATGACGACGACATCGATTTGGCGCAGAAGTTGATGCGGGACCTAGCGGAAAAGGATTCCCGCGTGCTGAAGGAGCCGGCGGTCGATACCTTCGTTCAGGAGCTGGCCGACAGCGCGGTGATCCTGACGATGTGGTACTGGACGAAGGCCGCAGATTTCTGGCCGACATCGCGCCATATGATCAAGGCGGTCAAGGAGGCGTTCGATGAGAACGGCATTTCCATCCCGTTCCCGCAGGTCACCTACAATGCACGCCTAGCAGGCCTGCCCCTTCCCGAAGGCCAGGAGCGCGAGGAGGCTTAGGTCCGCGGGCCAGGATTGATTGCCGCGATCAGAGCGAGATGCTGGTTCTCGGCGTTTCTTCAGTGTCGCCCTTGGCTGCCTCTGCATGGGCGGCATAGGCCGCAATCACCTGGCTCATTTCCTCAAGAACATCGAAGATGCTGACGGTGTCGTCGTTTTCGCCCGCAACTGCATCTATCCGCGGGGTTCCCTCAGACGCGCCGGCCGCGCTGCTCTCGCGGGACAGCAACATCGCCATCACGTCGCCAGCCACCTGTGAAGTGACGCCGCTGGCGGCATTCTCGCCTTCCACGGTCGGATCCGTCAGACGTGGCGATGCCGATGACGTGTTGGCCGCGGCCAGCTCCTCGGCGCTGACCACGCCATCGCCATTGGTGTCGAGACTGGAAGACGAAGTGGCGTAGGCGGCACCGCCGGTCGGCGACAATGAAATACTGGTCATCGAAATCCCCGTAGGTAAGGGCTGAAGAGGGCCTGTATCCGCAGTACACAACACAATCTGGCGGGATGCATCCGGGCTACGGGATTCGCGGGGAAGCGTCAAAAACCAATAATTATCTACGATAAGTAGTTTCGTATTTTCCTAATGTAAATCAAGCGCTTGAACGGCCGGCATTTCCGGCGGTTTTCCGGAGCTGGTCATCGCGGTGAAAGAGCAGGCCAAGATTGGGGACACTCTCGGTCGTCAGTCGATTTCGACATCCAGGCCAATGTCGAGGGTCGGCGCGGCCATCGTCACCTTTGAGGTGGAGATATAGTCGACGCCCGATTCGGCAATCGCACGGATTGTCTGGAGATTGACGTTGCCGGAGGCCTCCAGCATGGTCCGGCCCACGGCTGCGGCATAATCGGCTTCATCCAGACCATGATGCACGCGATTGATCTCGACCGCGTCCCGCAGCAGATCCGGGCCCATATTGTCGAGAAGGATGGCATCGGGACGCGCAACAAGCGCTTCGCGCATTTGTTCGAGCGTATCGACCTCCACCTCGATCTTGACGAGATGGCCGGCATAGGCGCGTGCCGAGGAAATCGCCTGAGCGACACCACCGGCCACGGCGATATGATTGTCCTTGATCAGGATCGCATCATCGAGACCGAACCGATGATTGGAGCCGCCGCCGAGGCGCACGGCATATTTCTCCACAGCCCTGAGGCCGGGAAGCGTCTTGCGGGTGCAGGTAACGCGGGCATGGGTATGGGCGATCTCGGCCGCGAAGCGCGCGGTATAGGTCGCGACACCGGAAAGGTGCATGAGGAAGTTCAAAGCCACACGTTCGGCCGACAGGATGGAGCGGGCCGGCCCTTCCACGCGAATGAGCGCCTGTCCCGGCCTGACACGGTCGCCATCGACAACCATCGCCTCGAAGACGACCGACGGATCGACGAGCCGAAAGGCCGCGCGAGCCAGATCCATCCCGGCGACCACCCCTTCCTCGCGGCTATTGAGCCCCGCACGTGCGCGCTTTTCCGGCCCGATCGTCGCATAGGTGGTGATGTCGCCGGCGCGGCCGAGATCTTCGAGAAGGGCAGCCCGCACCTGGTCCTCGACCATGGGGGGCAGGAGAAGCGGACGAAGGGGCTCGGTCATCGGTCAGATCCTCTGTGGTCGGTCAGCCGGCAATCTCGGCGGCAATGGCTTCAGCATCCTTCAGGCTCATGAAGGTCCGGCGACGGAAAGCGTCGCGCGGCTCGGGGCAATCCGCACGATAATGACCGCCGCGGCTCTCCTCGCGTCTCAGCGCGGCGGTGGCGATCAGCTTGGCGGCTGCTGCCATGTTGGAGAAACGCACGCGTCTGTTGCGGCCCTCCAGCCGGACGATCTCGCGGATCAGGCCCTTCAGTCCGTCGGCGTCGCGAATGACCCCGGCATGGGCGGACATCTGCTGTCGCAGCGACGTCAGCTCCGGGCTGTCCTCGAGCGTCACCAATTCGTCGTTCTCGCCGGCATTCTTCGGCCATTCGTAAAGCGAGGATTCCGGCAGCATGCCCTTGATGCTCTCGGCGATGCGGGCGGCGAACACGACCGCTTCGAGAAGCGAATTGGACGCCAACCGGTTGGCGCCGTGCACGCCAGTCGAGGTCACTTCGCCGGCCGCCCACAGACCGTCAACGGACGTCTTGCCATCGGCATCCACGAGCACACCGCCCATGTGGTAATGCACGGCCGGAACGACCGGGATCGGTTGGGTGACCGGATCGATGCCGGCCGCCTTGCACGAAGCATAGACGGTCGGAAAAAGCTCGGGGAAGTGCGCCCCGACGGCCTTCGTGCAATCGAGGAAGGCGCCGCGGCCGGCCCTGACCTCGGCAAAGACGCCGCGGGCGACGATGTCGCGCGGCGCCAGTTCCGCGTCAGGATGCAGATCCGTCATGAAGCGATGGCCGGCACGGTTGACGAGAACGGCGCCGTCGCCGCGCAGCGCCTCGGTGGCGAGCGGTGCCGGATCCTGGCCGATATCGATCGCCGTCGGATGGAACTGCACGAACTCGGCGTCGGCGATCATGGCGCCTGCCCGAGCCGCCATGCCGAGGCCGGCGCCGCGCGCCTCCGCCGGGTTGGTCGTGACGGCATAGAGATGGCCGATGCCGCCCGAGCACAGCACGACGGCCCGTGCCGGAAAGGCGATGCGTGCCTTCGACTGGCCGGCATCCGGGCGGGCGATGACGCCCGACACAAAGCGGCCTTCGGAAATCAGTTCCTCGACCACATAGCCTTCCATCACCCGGATCGACGGCGTCTTGCGCACGGTGGCGATCAGCGCCTCCATGATGGCGCGGCCCGCCTGGTCGCCCTTGACGCGAACGATGCGGCGCTCGGAATGGGCCGCCTCGCGCGACAGAAGCAGCTGGCCCTCGAGATCGCGGTCGAACGGCACCCCGTAGGCGAGCAGATCGCGGATGCGGTCGGGGCCTTCCGAGATCATCAGCCGGGCCATGCGCTCGTCGACAATGCTCGCACCGGCGGCGAGCGTGTCCTCGAGGTGCTTGTCGATGGTGTCGCCGGGGCTCATGGCGGCGGCAATCCCGCCCTGCGCCCAGGCCGAAGAGGCGCCCTGGCCGATCGGGGCTGCGGCAAGCACGGTGACAGGCCGCGGCGCCAGCTTCAAGGCGCAGAACAGGCCCGCCAGGCCGCCGCCGACGATGACGATATCATCGACGCCCTGCCAGGATTGCGGGCGCATGGATTCGATGTTTGCAGACATTCCGGGCAATCTCCGCCGGCACCAAGCCGGCCTTCGTCAATTCTTCAGATTGATCATCCGCTCGACGGCCAGCCGGGCGCGGCCGGCGATGGCAGGATCGACCGTGACCTCCTCCGTCATGAACAGCAGGCTGTCGAGGATCTTCGGCAGCGTGATGCGCTTCATGTGCGGACAGAGATTGCATGGCTTGACGAAGTCCACCTCCGGCACTTCCGACTGGATGTTCGAGGCCATCGAGCATTCGGTGACGAGCAGGACCCGGCCCGGGCGCTTCGTCTTGACATAGTCGATCATGCCCGAGGTCGAACCGGCATAGTCGGAAACAGCAAGTACGCTCGGATGGCACTCCGGATGCGCGACGATCTCGATTGAGGGATCGGCCGCTTTGTATTGGAGCAATTCCTCGGCCGTGAAGCGCTCATGCACCTCGCAATGCCCCTGCCAGGTGAGGATCTTTTTGCGTGTCTGCTTGGCGACATTCATCGCCAGATACTCGTCCGGGATGCACAGCACGGTGTCGGATTCCAGGCTGTCGACGACCGCGACCGCATTCGAGGACGTGCAGCAGATGTCAGTTTCGGCCTTCACGTCGGCCGAGGTGTTGACATAGGTGACGACCGGAACACCCGGATAGCGCGCCTTCAGCGCCCGAACATCGGCGCCGGTGATCGATTCCGACAGCGAACAACCGGCGCGACTGTCGGGAATGAGCACCGTCTTTTCCGGATTGAGCAGCTTCGAGGTCTCGGCCATGAAGTGCACGCCGCACTGGACGATGATCTCGGCGTCGACGCGGGTGGCATCCCGCGCGAGCTGCAGCGAATCACCCTTGATGTCGGCGACGCAGTGGAAGATTTCCGGCGTCTGGTAGTTGTGGGCGAGGATGACCGCGCCGCGTTCCTTCTTGATGCGGTTGATCGCATGGATATAGGGCGCGAAGACCGGCCATTCGATTGCCGGGATGAAGGCCTTCACCCGCTCGTAGAGATACTCGGTCTCCTTGGCGACCGCCGGCGTGAAGGTCAGGTCGGGACGCTCAAGGACGCCGAAACGTTCGGCTGCCGTCTGCATCGGGCGCATTGCGGCAGAACCGCTGGTGCCGGGAATATGTGCCATGCCGAACCCTCTTTTCTGCTGGCACCTACTTATGCTCAATTTGAGCAAAAATAGGATCAAAGAAAACCGGCCAGAGCCGGTGACGCTGATTTAGAAAGTTTTGTGACGGTTTGCAAGGGCGATCGACGCCCGCTCTCACCGGTCGGCAACGTTTGCGGACAAACGTCCCTTTTCGGATCGCGGAAAACAGGTACTGTCGCGGCATCGTCGCCAACCGCCCGGAGGCACCATGATCGAGCTTCTTGCGCTCGTGCTGATCGTCATCCTGTTCGTCAACAACCGGACGGCCTTCAAGCGCATCGAGACATTGGAAAAGCAGGTGGCCGATCTGTCGGCGCGGGCGGCTCAGCCATCCTTGCCCGCGGCAATGGCGGCCCCGCTGCCCGCGTCATCAGCCGAAGCCGGCGAGGCAACGGACGAGCCTGCGGAAACGACGCTGGAGACAAGCACACCCGCCCCGGCCGGCGATCCGCCATCGGCTGCCGCCATGGAGGCCGCACCCGCCGATGCGAAGACCGAGGGGCTGGGAACGCAAGTTGCATCCTCGATCGATTCGCCAAAGCCTGCCCGCAGACGAGAGAGTCTCGAGGATTATCTCGGCGCGCGCTGGGCGGTCTGGGCCGGCGGGCTGGCCCTGGCGCTGGGCGGCCTGTTCCTCGTGCGCTATTCGATCGAAAGCGGCCTGCTTGGCCCCGGCGTGCGGCTGTCGCTGGCTGCCCTGTTCGGCCTGCTGCTGGTCGCCGCCGGCGAAATCGTGCGGCGCCGGGCGCTGCCGCGGGTCGCGGCGCTCTACGACAATGCCATGATCCCCGGCATCCTGACGGCGGCCGGCACGCTGTCCCTTTTCGGCTCGATCTATGCCGCGCACGCGCTCTATGGGTTCATCGGTCCGAGCCTCGCCTTCGTGCTTTTGGCGCTCGTGGCCTTTGCAACGCTTTCGCTCTCGCTCTTGCACGGACAGGCCCTGGCGGGACTTGGTCTGACCGCCTCGCTTGCGACGCCGGCGCTCGTCTCCTCCACCGCGCCAAGCCCGTGGACGCTATTCTTCTTCCTGACCGTTTCTCTGATGGCAACCGCCGCCGCCTCCCGGCTGAAAAGCTGGCAGATCGTGCCGGCGCTGGCCAATACGGGGCTTGGGCTCTGGGCGCTCGACTACATTCTCCTCAGCGACTTTCCCGATCTGGCGCCGGTCACGCTGGCAATCATTGCCATGATCGCCAGCGCTCTCGTCATCTGGCCGGGTCGTGGCGCGACTGCCGCGCGGGACACAGAAGCGCCGCCGGTCGAGGTCAGCTGGAACAGTGTCGGCACGGTCTTTTCCAGGCAACCGGTGGCCCTCTGGCTGTCGGTATCGCTCGCCACGCTCCTTCCCACCCTTGCCGTTGTCCTGATCGGACAGGCCACCGACATCAACCCGCTCTTCGCCATGGCCGCGATGCTTGCGGCACTTGCGGCAGCGGGAGCCGCCGGCAGAGGTGCAGCCTGGCCGGCGGCATTGTCGGCAATCGGCTCGGTCCTTGCCCTCGCCGTCAACGCAGCCGCCACCATCGACATGGTCGTGGGCTTTGACACCGGCCTCGGGGGCGACACGCCGCGCATCGGTCTCGACGGCCAATCGATCGCGATAGCACTCGGTCTGGCGACGCTGCTCGCCGTACTCGGGCTTTCTTTCGTTCGCCGCCGCGCTTCGGCCGATCCGCTGCTTGCCACGCTGTGGACCGGCATCGTCGTTGCGGCCCCCGTGACACTGGCGACACTGAGTTTCCTGCAGTTCGGCCTTTACGGCCGCGACTGGACGCACGGGCTCTATGGCCTGGCACTCGGACTGGCGCTGCTGGCGGCCGCGGAACATCTGACGCGCGCGGGGCTGCTGTCGGCGCTCGGACGCGGTCTCGACCTGCTGGTCGCCGGCTCGTTTGCGGCGCTCGCCTTCAGCCTGCACATGCTGACGGACGACATCGTCACCACGATCCTGCTGGCCGTCCTCGGCTTTGCCTATCTGATGGGCGGCAGGGTCCGCCCCTGGAGCGGCTTGCCGTGGATGATGGTTCTGGCCCTTTCCGGCGTCCTGGCGCGCATCGCTCTCGATCCCACTCTCGTCGGCCCCGATCACCTCGGCCGCGCGCCCCTGTTCAACGCACTTCTGCCGGGATACGGGATCCCCGCCATGCTCGCGGTTCTTGCCGCCTTCGAACGCCGCGATCGACCGGGTGTGCGGGTTCGGAACGCTTTGCAGGCGCTCGCCAGCCTTCTCGGCCTTCTGGCGATTGCGATCCTGGTGCGTCACGGCATGAATGGCGGCGTGCTGGACGACGCCGTCCCGACGCTGGGCGAACAGGCCGTCTACACGCTCTTGATCACCGGCCTGTCCGGCCTGCTCATGACCCTCGACCTCAAGTCGCCGAGCCCGGTCTTCCGCTACGGCTCCATGGCAGCTGGCGCCTTGTCGATGGCGGGCGTTCTGCTCCTGCATCTGGGAACGTTGAACCCGTTCTTCACCGGGGAAAGCACCGGCAGCTGGCCGCTCGTCAACCTGTTGCTGATCGGCTATCTTCTGCCCGGCCTCGCCTATGCGGGTCTGGCCGTCTACGCGCGTGACAAGCGGCCGGCGCCCTATGTCGCCGCGCTCGCGATTTCCGGTGCGGCACTCGGCTTTGCCTGGGTCACGCTTTCGGTGCGTCGCTTCTGGCAGGGCGAGTTCATCGCCAGCTGGAAGGGCTTCGAGCAGGCCGAGACCTATAGCTATTCCGTCGCATGGCTTGCGATCGGTGTCGGCCTGCTGGCGCTCGGCTCGAAACTCGATGCGAGAAGCCTTCGGATCGCCTCTGCCGTCATGGTCTTTCTATCGGTCGGCAAGGCCTTCCTGATCGACATGAGCCATCTGGAAGGCGTATTGCGCGCCCTGTCCTTCATCGGCCTCGGCGTTGTCCTGATCGGGATCGGGCTCTTCTACCAGAAGATCCTGACCAGCCGGCGGCAAGAGCCAGCGGGCACCGGCGAGGACAAGGGATGAGCGCGATCTTCACAGGCGCGGTCGAAATCCGCTTCGCACCCATCGCGAAAGTGCTTTAGATGGGCGCCGCTTCGATCCCTCAACCGGAACCCGCCATGTCAAACGGCCTCAGCGAAACCGCCTTTGCCCCCCACGAGGGCTTGGCCCGCGATCTGCTCGGCCATGCCGTCTCCGGCGACGACGGAGCGCACGATCTTGCCCATATCCACCGGGTCTTCCGCAATGCCATGCGCATCCAGGCGGCAGAGGGTGGCAATGGGCGCGTGCTTGCGGCAGCGGTGCTGCTGCACGACTGCGTGGCCGTGGAAAAGAGCTCGCCGCTGCGCCCCAAGGCCTCGCAGCTTGCGGCAGAAAAGGCCAACGGCATCCTGTCGGCGCTCGGCTGGGAAGACGAGGACAGGCAAGCCGTCACGCATGCGATCGCTACGCACAGCTTCTCCGCCAATCTTCAGCCGCAGACCCTGGAAGCGAAGATCCTGCAGGACGCGGACCGGCTCGATGCCATCGGCATGGTTGGGGCGGCGCGCTGTTTCTACACCGCCGGGCGCATGGGATCGGCCCTCTACGACCCCGCCGACCCGCTGGCGGAACATCGTGCCCTCGACGACCGCGCCTTCGCCATCGATCACTTTGCCGCCAAGCTCTTCAAGCTTTCCGACAACTTCCAGACCGAGACGGGCCGCCGGATGGCCCATGAACGCCACGACCGCCTGAAGACCGTTCTTCAGCTGTTCATCGACGAAATCTGAGGCCGTCCCATGCAAGTCAGCGAACTGAACATCTACCCCTTGAAGAGCGCCCGTGGGATTCCCCTTCCCGCCGCCCGCATCGAAGCCAGCGGTCTTTCCGGTGACCGCCGCATGATGCTGGTCGATCCGTCCGGCCACTTCATCACCCAGCGGGAATTGCCGGATCTTGCGCGACTGATCGCCTTGCCCCAGGCCACCCATCTGCATCTGTCACTGGCCGACGGACCGGAGATGATGGTGGCCCCTCCCCACCCGGAGCGTCGGATGGATGTGGCCATCTGGAAGTCGATCGTCAGTGCCGCCGTCGCCGACGACAGCGTCAACCGGCGCCTCTCCGACTGGTTCGGCCGGGAGATGAAGCTGGTCTTCTTCGACGGCGAGGCCAGCCGTGCCGCCAGCGCCGACTGGGCCGGCCCCGCCTCTCCGGTCACGTTCACCGACGGCTACCAGGTCCTGGTCACCACCACCGCCTCGCTTGCAGCGCTCAATGCCGATATGGCGGCGCATGGGGAAGATGCCGTCGGCATGGAGCGCTTCCGTCCGAACATCGTCATAGAGAACGACGAGCCCTGGGCCGAAGATCGCTGGGCGGCGATCGAGATCGGCGGCATTCGCTTCGACCTTGTGAAGCCGTGCGCCCGCTGCATCATGACGACGCAAGATCAGGAGAGTGGATCGCGGGATCTTGCCAATCCCATGCCCGCCATGGGCCGCATCCGCATGTCCGCCGATCGACGCGTGCCAGGCCCGCTTTTCGGTTGGAATGCCGTTCCCCGCGGTGAAGGACGCCTGACTGTCGGCGATCAGGTGCGCGTGATCGAGGATAGGCCGCAAGGCTGGGCCTTCAAGATCCGCTAATGCGGCCCGCCACCGTAGTGACGGAAGGGGTGGGTGCGGCCCGCAAAAGCGCCGGAAGACAGTATTCTCCGCAGTTCTCCACGCCCCTACATTAGCAATAGCTACTTTAACGGCGCAAGTCCGCTGCAGTATTGCAAGGACTTGCCAGGTTTTAACGCGCAATTTACGTTTCTGTTCTTAAGTAATATCGCGCAATTCATAGCCATGATTGGCACCGACATTCGGCGGCGCGATGATTAAACGCTCCATTTGAGTATCAATGATGGTCAGCATCAAAACCAACGGGGCCGCGATCGCGGCACTGGACACGCTCCGTTCGATCAACTCGCAGCTCAATACAACACAGTCGCGCGTTTCGAGCGGATACCGCGTCGAGACCGCCTCCGATAACGCCGCCTATTGGTCGATCGCGACCACCATGCGATCCGACAACAAGGCGCTGGGCGCCGTCGAGGACGCTATTGCCTTCGGCACGGCCAAGGCCGACACCGCCTATACCGGCATGCAGGCGGCGATCGACATCGTCGACGAGATCAAGGCCAAGCTTGTCGCCGCGCGTGAACCGGGCGTCGACAAGGAAAAGGTCAACAAGGAAATCACCGAACTGAAGAGCCAGATCCGCTCGGTCGCCGAATCGGCGAGCTTCAGCGGCGAGAACTGGCTCTACCGCAACGAGTCCGGTGCGGCCCCCGATGCCGAACTGGTGGCCGGGTTTACGCGCTCCGCCGACGGTTATGTCTCCGTGCAGACGATCACCTTCGACGTCGATTCCGCCGTTCTGATCGGCGACGAGGCCGACTTCAACGGCATGCTGACCATGCGTGTCGCCGTCGACCAGCCGTCTGGTACCGGCACGACCTCGGTAGAGTACTTCCTGATCGAATCGGCCGCCGGCTCTGCCGGCAACGAGATCAGCCTCACCTCCTCGACCACAGACGAAGAGGTCGAGGGCATGATCATGGCCGTGGACGATTACCTTCTGTCGATGACCGATGTCGGCGCCACGCTCGGCGCAATTCAGAGCCGGCTGGAAATGCAGACCGAGTTTGTCGCCGACCTGCGTGACGTCATCGATACCGGTGTCGGCCGCCTCGTTGATGCCGACATGAACGAGGAATCGACCCGGCTCAAGGCCCTGCAGACGCAGCAGCAGCTCGGTATTCAGGCCCTGTCAATCGCCAACTCCAGTTCCGAGAACATCCTGTCGCTCTTCCGTTAAGACCGACATCCACACGATGAACGACAAGGCCGGCACAGTCCGGCCTTTTCAGTTTTCCTGTCCGTTGACGCGACTTCAATCAGATCCGCTTATTGACGCTTCACGAAAAGGCGCTTTTCGCGCCCCGACCTGCGCTCTATCGTCGCTCTTCCAAGAGGAGACGATTCATGGTCACGACTGCCCGTACCCCCATGCCCTGGCTGATCATCATCAGCGGATCGCTGATCACGATGCTGACCTTCGGGCCCCGTTCGGCCATGGGCTTCTTCCAGTTGCCCATGCTGACCGATACCGGCTGGGATCGCTCCACCTTCGGTCTGGCCATGGCACTGCAGAACCTTTTCTGGGGCATGAGCCAGCCGTTCTTCGGAGCCCTGGCCGACCGCTATGGAACCAGCCGCGTGCTGGTGGCCTCCGGCGTGCTCTATGCCGCCGGCCTCCTGCTCATGGCCCATGCCAACGCGCCGATCTGGCTGCATGTCGGCGGCGGCATCCTGGTCGGTATGGCGATTGGCGCCGGCTCGTTCAGCGTCATCCTCTCGGCCTTCGCCCGCCACGTGACGCCGCAGCAGCGCTCGATGGCCTTCGGCATCGGCACCGCCGCCGGCTCGGCCGGCATGTTCCTGTTTGCGCCGCTCAGCCAGGCGCTGATCAGCAATCTCGGCTGGTCCGACAGTCTCGTCTACATGTCGATCATGATGCTGATCGTGCCGCTGCTCGCCTATCCACTGCGCGGCAACGCCAATTCCGGCAGCCAGTCGCAGAACCAGTTCAAGCAATCGGTCGGCGAAGCGCTGAAAGAAGCGCTCGGCCACAAGAGCTATCTGCTGCTGACCACCGGCTTCTTCGTCTGCGGTTTCCAGGTCGCCTTCATCACTGCGCATTTCCCGGCCTATCTCGGCGATATCGGCATTGAGGCGCGCTATGCGGTCATCGCCATGGCGCTGATCGGCTTCTTCAACATCATCGGTTCGCTGGCCGCCGGCGTGATCGGCCAGCGCTATTCGAAGCCCTATTTTCTCGCGCTCATCTATGTCGGCCGCTCGATTGCGGTCACCGCCTTCCTGCTTCTGCCGCAGACGCCGGTCTCCGTGGTGATCTTTGCGGCGGTGATGGGGCTGCTGTGGCTTTCGACGGTGCCGCCGACCAATGCGCTGGTGGCGATCATGTTCGGCACGCGCCATCTCGGCCTGCTCGGCGGTCTCGTTTTCCTGTCGCACCAGATCGGGTCTTTCCTCGGCGTCTGGATGGGCGGTTATCTCTACGACCGCTTCGGCTCCTACGACAGCGTCTGGTGGCTCGGCGTGGCGCTTGGTATCTTTGCCGCCTTCGTCCATTGGCCGATCGCCGAACGTCCCGTCGAGCGCGACACGGTCGCCGTGGCATAACCCCTGAAAACGGACGGCTTTTTCGCGAATTACCGCAAGAGCGATCGTTTTTTGCCGCAATCCGGTGCATGCCGCGATGCAAAAGAATTTTATTTTGTTTTTATGGCCGGCGCTGTTGACGGGAGAACATCCCCCACCTACCTTTGTGCTGCCCGGTGACAACCGGCGCAAGGAAACGGAAACCGGCTATCCAACGGAAGCCATTGCCAACAAGGAGGTCAGCGAAATGCGAGACGTTTTCCGTCATGCCGCCCGCCCCTGGCATAAATCCCCTCTCGGCGTGACGACGTGCAATCGTCTTCGACGCGCCTGTCGAATGTGACGCTGCGCAAGCACTGAAGCCTTCAATCGACGCATAGTTTTAAGCCCGTGCATATTCACGGGCGGGGATACCGTTATGGAAAAGCAAGTTATCGAATATGCCGGCATTCCGGTCGGGATCACCATCCCCGACGGCGACAGGCTCAAGTTCATCGCCGTCAAATATCCGGTCATCGGCCTCGACGGCGGCACCTACAAGAGCCTCGGCGAGTTGCAGAGCGCAATCCACCAGCACCTGCAGAACTCCGAAGACGATCAGGGCATGTTCCGAATCGCCGCCAACGGCTCGGGCGCTGCCAGTTCGCGCAAGGTCTTCAACGCCGCCTGACGGAAGCCCTCGCGTGCCGCGCCGGCCTCAAGCCCGCGCGGCTCGTAGACGTGTCGGTTGAGGAAGAAGCCCGTGAGGCTGAAGGCCTCCGCCAGACTATCGGCATTGGCTGCCTTCTTTGCGCCTGCGGCAAGGAAGGCGGGAAGCGTCAGCATCCGGTCCGCCCAAGGAAGGCCCGCCTCGCGGCTCACCGCCCGCCCCGTCTTCGGCGATACGAAGGCAAGATCGTCCCGACGGCCGGTGGCCGCGCATTGTTCCAGGTCGAGACCGAAGCCCAGGTCGTTCAGAACCTCAAGCTCGAAGCGGATGAACAGTTCGCCGGCAGCCGCCGGCTCTTCCAGGTGGTCAAGAATGACATCCAGCGCCTCGAAGAGATGCGGATGCGGCTCGCGCTCCGGCAGAAGGCGAAGTAGGGCCGCGAGCGCCTGGACGCCATAGACCGCAGTCGCGCTTTCCATCAACCGCGCAGCACGCAGCAGGACAGGCTCGACACGAAACTCCCCGAGATGCTCATCGAGCCTGGCGCGCCAGGTGGCCTCCACCCGGTTGCCCGGCTGAAGCACGGGCTGCATGGTGCGCGAGCGGCCACCGCGGATCATGCCGAGATGGCGACCGCGGGTGCGGGTCATGACCTCGGCGATCACGCTCGTCTCGCCATGGCGCCGCACGCCCAGAATGATTGCTTCTTCCGTCCACTGCATGGCTTGTTCTAGCCGATTTTGACACCGGGCGACAGCCGACGCCGCCACGGACAATGCCTTCTTCCGCCGGCCATCCGCGGACAAGGCCCGGTCGCGACTCGGACCGTCGCCAAGTTTTCGCCCGCGCGTCATGCGAATCGGTATAGTCGGACAGGCCACCCCGACCGCCCTCCCCCAGGTTTTGTCATGTCCCCTTCGCCTTCCGGCTCAACCGAGCACACGCCAGATCCAGGACTGCTGACGCGACTGCCGGTCCCGGTCCGCTGGCTCATCCTGCTTGTGCTCTCGTTTCTGCTGTCAGCGGCGCTGCAGCGTCTGCACCTGCCCGGTTCGCTGCTGCTCGGGCCGATGGTGGCGGCCATCCTGGCGGCGACCAATGGCGCACGACTGGCAGTGCCCCGCATTCCCTATATTGCCGCCCACTCGCTGCTCGGCTGCGTGATCGCCCGCTCGCTCGACGGCGAGATCCTGCAGACCTTCGCCGCCGACTGGCCGATCTTCCTTGCCATTGTGCTCGCCGTCATCGGTGCCAGCAGCGTCATGGGCTATCTCATGGCCCGGGCCGGCACGCTTCCGGGCACGACGGCCGTCTGGGGCACATCGGCGGGCGCGGCGTCGGCCATGATGCTGATGGCCGAGGCGCATGGCGGCGATGTGCGTCTGGTCGCCTTCATGCAGTATCTGCGGGTTGCCTGCGTCGCCTCGGCAGCCTCGCTGGTCGCCGCCTTCGTCTTCCAGGCTAAGGGCGGTGCCGTGCACGAAACCGTATGGTTTCCAGCGGTCGACCTGTTCGAGTTGTCGAAGACGCTCGCCGTTTCCTTTGCCGCCAGCGCCCTCGGGGCCAGACTGAAGATCCCGGCCGGCACCATGCTCCTGCCGCTGATCGCGACTGCCCTTCTGCACACCGCCGGCTGGATCACCATCGATATGCCGCCTTGGCTGCTGGCGCTGGGCTATGGAATCCTCGGCTGGAAGATCGGCCTCAGCTTTACACGCCGCATTCTGCGCCATGCGACGCATGCGCTGCCGCAGGTGCTGGGTTCGATCATCGTCCTGATGGTGTTTTGTGCCGGGCTCGCCGCGCTTCTGACCCACCAGTTTGGCATCGACCCGCTGACCGCCTATCTCGCGACAAGTCCCGGCGGACTGGATTCGGTCGCGATCATCGCTGCCTCGACGCCGGTCGACCTGTCCTTCGTTATGGGACTGCAGACGGCGCGGCTGTTCCTGGTTCTGTTGCTCGGCGGGCCGATCTCGAAATTCGTGGCCCGCCGCATCGAGCGCTGAGCGCGCTCAGTTCTTTGGGAATTCGAGGCCCATTTCGCGGAACCGTTCCGGATCGTCGCCCCAGTTCTCGCGCACCTTGACGAACAGGAAGAGATGCACCGGCTGTTCGAGGATCTCCGAGAGCTCCTTGCGCGATGCCGTCGAGATCGACTTGATCGCATCGCCGTTCTTGCCAAGTACGATCTTCTTCTGGCTGTCGCGCTCGACATAGATGACCTGTTCGATGCGCACGGAGCCGTCCTTGCGCTCTTCCCACTTCTCGGTCTCGACATGCGAGGAATAGGGAAGCTCCTGGTGCAGGCGCAGGAACAGCTTTTCGCGGGTGATCTCGGCGGCGAGCTGGCGCATGGGCAGGTCGGAAATCTGGTCTTCCGGATAGTACCAGGGCCCCTCCGGCAGGCGCTTTGCGAGGAAGTCCATCAGGTCTTCGCAGCCGGAGCCGGTGGCAGCCGACACCATGAAGGTCTTTTCGAAGGCGATCGCCTCGTTCGCCTTGGCGGCGAGCTTCAGCAGATCTTCCGGGCGCACGCGGTCGATCTTGTTCAAGACGAGGATCTTCGGCTGATGCACATCCTTCAGCCCCTCGAGAATGGCTTCCGCGTCGCCGCGCAGGCCGCGTTCGCTGTCGATCAGCAAGAGGATGAGGTCGGCATCCTTTGCGCCGCCCCAGGCGGACGTGACCATGGCGCGGTCCAGCCGGCGGCGCGGCTTGAAGATGCCGGGCGTGTCCATGAAGACGATCTGGGCGTTGTCGTGGATGGCGATGCCGCGCACGATGGCGCGCGTCGTCTGCACCTTGTGGCTGACGATCGAGACCTTGGCGCCGACGAGGCGGTTGAGCAAGGTCGACTTGCCGGCATTGGTCGGGCCGATCAGGGCCACAAAGCCGGAATGCGTGGGCTTGTCGTCAATGGCTGCGCCTTCGACGGAGGGGTTTTCGGTATCGGTCATGGTTTCCAATCAGCCAGCGTCGGGAGACTTCGTCCAGACGCCTTCACGTTCGAGTATTCTGGTGGCGGCGACCTGCTCGGCGGCACGCTTGGAGCGATCCGTCCCGCTTTCGGGCGCAATGCCGGGTATTTCCACAATCACCGTGAAGCGGGGATCATGATCCGGTCCGGAGCGTTCGGCAATCCGGTAGGCCGGGGTCTTGGCGAATTTCGCATGCGCCCATTCCTGCAGCTCGGTCTTGGCATCACGGCGCGCACCGTCGGCGCGGCTGGCCTTTTCCTGCCAGAAGCGCAGGACGAAGGCGCGGGCGGCCTCGAGCCCGGCATCGAGATAGATCGCAGCGATCAGGCTTTCCACGACATCGGCACGCACGTTCAGCATGGCCTTGCCAGTCAGCTTCTTCACGTCCGATCCGGTGCGAATGAAGCGGTAGAGTTCCAGTTCGTCGGCAATGGCGGCACAGGCCTCGGCACTGACGAGCTGGTTGAAGCGCACCGAAAGCTCGCCCTCGGTGGCATTACGGAAAGTCTTGAACAGCAGTTCGGCGATGCACAGGCCCAGAACGCGGTCGCCCAGAAACTCCAGGCGCTCATAGTCGCTGTCCTTGGCCTGCGGCACCGCGCTCGAATGGGTGAGCGCCCGGTCGAGCCTCTCCTTCACGGCAAAGGTGTGACCGATCGCGGTTTCGATGCGTGTCCGGTCCTCTTCGCCAAGCCCTTTCGGTTTCTTCATTCCACCACCTTGAACAGGCGATCCCAACGCATGTTCGATGGCCACTTCCACACTTCGCGGAAGGAGGTGTCGTTGCCGAGCGAGAAGAAGATGACCGAGGCACGGCCGATCAGGTTCTCTTCCGGCACGAAGCCGACGTCGAAGCGGCTGTCGAGCGAGTTGTCACGGTTGTCGCCCATCATGAAATAGTGGCCTTCCGGCACGATGAACTCGCGGGTGTTGTCGCCGCGGGTATTCTGCGCCTGGTCGAGCGTGTCGTAGCTCACGCCATTGTCCATGGTTTCGCGGAAGATCGGCACGTCGGTGCCCGGATCGAGGCTGTAGTCCGAGGTAAACAGGCCATCGGCAACACGCGGCACCGGCGTGCCGTTGATGTTGAGGACGCCGTCGATCACCTGGATACGGTCGCCGGGCAGACCAACGAGGCGCTTGATGTAGTCGATCTTGGGGTTCGGCGGGAAGCGGAATACGACAATGTCACCACGCTTCGGCTCACTGCCGAAGATTCTGCCCTCGAACAGGTCCGGCGAGAACGGCAGCGAATACTTGGAATAGCCGTACGAGAACTTGTTGACGAAGATGTAGTCGCCGACGAGCAGCGTCGGCATCATCGAGCCCGACGGAATGGTGAAGGGCTGGAAGAGAACGGTCCGGATGACCATCGCCAGGAGCAAAGCCTGGATGATGACCTTGATGTTCTCCCAAAGGGCACTTTGCTTCTTTTCCGCTTCCACGCCGTCAATTCCTCTTCTGGCAAATCCTGCCCTGTCTAGTCGGTTCGCGCCGCTGCGGCAACGGCAGAGACGCGGAAAATGCCCGAGGCATAGGCACTCATACGCCTTGCGGCCGCGCTTCGATGATGACGAAGGCCTGGGCCAGCGGATAGTCGTCGGTGATGGTTAGGTGCACCACGGGCACATGGCCGGGCGGCATCATGTCCTGAAGGACCTTCGCCGCACCGCCGGTCAGTCGCATGGTGGGCTTGCCGCTCGGGGCATTGACCACGCCCATGTCTTTCCAGAACACGCCCTGCGCCATACCGGTGCCGAGCGCCTTGGACATGGCTTCCTTCGCGGCAAAGCGCTTGGCGTAGGATTCTGCACGGTTCTTGCGACCGTCGGACCTTGCCCGCTCGATATCGGTAAAGCAGCGCTGGGTGAAACGCTCGCCGAAACGCTCCAGAGATTGCTCGATCCGGCGGATATCGATGAGGTCACTGCCGATGCCGATGATCATGAAAGGAGATCCCTTCGGCACAAGGGTCCGGGACGGACGGCAACAGGGCGCAACAAGAGGCGGTCAGGGGCGTCAGCCCGGCAGCGAGGGGTCAGCATGCTCCACATGTAGTGGATGCTCCCATGGTCCGGCAAGGGAGCGCGCGAAAATCCTCGCGCGGGGAAAACCAGAGGCGCGCAGGGGCAATGCGCGCCGCATGATCGCCAATTGTTGTCGATCAGAAGCCGCGACGGAAAAGGCCGCGTTCGATTTCGCGCTGGCGGAATTCCAGGTCGACCATGTCGCGGGCACCATTGAGATAGGCCATTTCCCGCTCGGCGGCGGTGGGGACGCGAAGGGCTGCTGCGATCTTGCGGAGGGGCTTGAACATTTCCTCTATCCTCTTTCTTTCTCGTTCTCTTATGTGAGCTTTATGTAATTGTGCGCCGCACAAATCACCAGAGACGAAAGAGGATCTCAGGCATGCGGCGCACGCATGACGGCCTAATGGAGCATTAACGTCCGGGAAACCCTCTTAACGACCTGGGGTTACTGGCCGGCCGCCCGCAGGAGGCGCGGACGTAGCTCATCGTCCCAGACAAGATCGCGGCAGGCATCGATGCCGACGCGGTCCAGGCGGAACCGCCGGTCGTCCGGGCCGAAGCCCGGGCCGCCTGCATCATCCTCGCCGTCGCAGAGCCCCGGTGGCGCGGGAAGATCGATCAGGATGGCGCCGGATCCTGCTGTCTTCACGCCAAACGTGCCGCCATCGCATTCGAAGCCGCAGGACAGGCCGCCGCCGCCGGCCGGCCGGCATTCGCCCGACAACTGCACCGGCTCGGGCGCCCGGCGCAAGCGGACCTCAAAATTGACAATGCTCGCTTCCGCACCCGGCCAGTCCGGCCGATAGGCAAGCACGGCCATGGCCGTCACGTTCTGCCTCGGATGGGCGCTAAGATGGGCATCATCGTAGCGTCGGGAGAAGCAGGCCCAGCCAAGCTCGCCGTTGGCCAGGGCCCGACCATAGAGAACACGCTGTTCAGCCTCGCCGGCACGCACCGAGGCGGCACCGAACAGAACCGGCAGGACAAGCAAAGCAACGACCAACCGACGCACGGGCATGCGCTTCCCCCTTCGATCGACGGACACGACACGCTCCGCCCTGCCCGGTTACCATGCCGGACAGTCTGCCGTATCAGAGGACGAGGATCAACGCCGACCGGCCGGCGCGCAGGAGGTCGAAGCACTTGCCTTAGTCGTAGACGCGCTTCACCGTGGAGATGCAGTCGAGCTCCTTCACCTCGACCAGCAACTGGTTGAGCTGCCGCAGGTCCCAGACCTCCACATCGATCGCCATCTCCGTGAAGTCGGTGGCAACCCGCACCATGGAAAGCGTGCGGATGTTGATGTCGAGGCGCGCGATCGTCTGGGCGACGGTCGCGAGCGTACCGGGTTCGTTGATGGCATTGATCAGGATGCGCGCGACGAAGCGCGACTTGTTGGCCTCGTCGAGATCCCAGCGCACGTCGATCCAGCGCTCCGGCTCGTCGTCGAATTTCTGCAGCGACGAGGCCTGGATCGGGTAGATGGTGATGCCCTTGTCGCCTTGCATGATGCCGACGATGCGATCGCCCGGCACCGCGCCGGCCGGCGAGAAATGCACCTCGACATTGGCGCCAAGACCGCGGATCGGCAGCCGGTCTTCGCTCGCGGCATCGCCCTCGCCCGCGGCGGCCTTGCCGGGGATCTTGAAGATCATGCCGTTGGCGCTGTTCATGGCGAACCAGCCCTCGTCGGTCGAGGGCTTCACGGTGACGCGTTCGTCCTGATAGTCGGGATAGACCGCACGCAGCACGTCGATCGACGACAGCTCGCCGCGACCGACGGCGGCGATCGCATCCTCGACGTCGCGCTGGCCGAGGCGATGGAGCACCGGGCGCAGCGTGTCGCGCGAGAAGATCTTGCCGGCGCGCTCGAAGGTGCGCTCCAGAATGCGATGGCCGAGGCCGGCATACTGCTTGCGGATCGCCATGCGGGTGGCGCGGCGGATGGCGGCTCGGGCCTTGCCGGTGACGACGATCTGTTCCCAGGCTGCCGGCGGCACCTGCACGCCGGAACGGATGATCTCGACCTCGTCGCCGTTCGACAGGCGGGTGACGAGCGGCATGATCGAGCCGTTGATCTTGGCGCCGACCGTGGTGTCGCCGATATTGGTGTGAACGGCATAGGCAAAATCGATCGGGGTCGCGCCGCGCGGCAGCGCGATCAGCTTGCCCTTCGGGGTGAAGCAGAAGACCTGGTCCTGGAACAGCTCAAGTTTGGTGTGCTCGAGGAATTCTTCCGGATTGTCGCCTTCGGCCAGCGCCTCGATGGTGTGACGCAACCAGGAGTAAGCATTACTTTCGCGCGACAGCAGCTCGCCATCGCCACCGCCTTCCCCATCCTTGTAGAGGGCATGGGCGGCAATGCCGTATTCGGCAATTTCGTGCATGCGTCGCGTGCGGATCTGCAGCTCGATGCGCTGGCGCGAGGGGCCGACGATCGTGGTATGGATCGAGCGGTAATCGTTCTGCTTCGGCGTCGAGATATAGTCCTTGAAGCGACCGGGCACGACACGCCAGCGCGTATGGACGATGCCCAACGCCCGATAGCAGGCCGGGATGTCGTCAACGATGATGCGAAAGCCGTAGACGTCGGACAGCTGCTCGAAAGACAAGGACTTCGACTGCATCTTGCGGAAGACCGAATAGGGCTGCTTCTGCCGACCCTTGACGAAGGTGTTGAGCAGGCCGTTGGCGACCAGAAGCTCGCGCAGCTCGTCTTCGATCTTCTTGATCAGCCCTTCATTGCGCTGCGACAGCTCGGCCAGCCGTCTGGTGACCGTCTCGTAGGCCTCCGGATTAATGTAGCGGAAGGACAGGTCCTCCAGCTCGTCGCGCATGTCCTGCATGCCCATGCGGCCGGCGAGCGGCGCATAGATTTCCATCGTCTCTTCGGAGATGCGGGCGCGCTTGTCGTCGCGCATGTGCTCGAGCGTGCGCATGTTATGCAGACGATCGGCAAGCTTGACGAGCAGAACGCGCACGTCGTCGGAGATGGCCAAAAGCAGCTTGCGCAGGTTTTCCGCCTGCTTGGCCTTCTTGGTGACGAGGTCGAGCTTCTTGAGCTTGGTCAGGCCTTCGACAAGACGGCCGATATCCTCGCCGAACATCTCGTCGATCTCGGCGCGGGTCGCGTTGGTGTCTTCGATCGTGTCATGCAGCAGAGCGACGGCGATCGTCGACTCGTCGAGATGCATCTCGGTGAGGATGGCAGCCACTTCGAGCGGATGGGAGATGTAGGGATCGCCGCTGGCGCGCTTCTGCTTGCCATGCTTCTGCATGGCATAGACATAGGCCTTGTTGAGGAGAGCTTCATTGGCATCGGGCTTGTATTTCTGAACCCGCTCAACGAGCTCGTATTGCCGCATCATGCCAAGGCGCTCCATAAACGAAAAGCGCGCCAATCAACAAGGACTGGCGCACAAAGACCGAATTTCTAAGACCCTAAAGCCCGATTGATTGACGATTAGTAATCGTCGCTCTTTTCCGGCGGTACCAGACCTTCGATACCGGCAAGCAGGTCTTCTTCCGACATCTGGTCGAAGCTGATGGTTTCCGGCATTTCGTCCTCGTCCTCGGCCTTGGCAGCAACATTGCCGCCACCGATGAGGGCGCCGGCATCCTGCTCGGGCTCGTCGACTTCCACATGCTTCTGCAGCGAATGGATGAGGTCTTCCTTCAGGTCGCCGGGGGACAGCGTCTCATCGGCAATCTCGCGCAGGGCGACGACCGGGTTCTTGTCCTTGTCGCGATCGACGGTGATCGGGGCGCCCTGGGAGATCTGGCGCGCGCGATGGCTTGCGAGCAGCACGAGCTCGAAGCGATTGTCTACTTTGTCGATGCAGTCTTCAACGGTGACACGGGCCATTGCCTGTCCTTTGCGCTCGGGAATTTAAGGATTTAGCAGCCCGATACAATCAATGGAAGGCAAATTCAAGTTTTTCGTCGCCACCGTCGCCGAAGGCCGCCGGCGCCACCTTGAAAAAATGCCTGCACAAGCCCTCAATTTCAACCTATGAGTGCTTGGAATATCAAATTCCCTGCCCTAGATAATTCGTATATGAATATTTCATAATTTAAGTGGAGTATTCATGAGTGAAAAGGCAAGGTTTTGTTTTGATTGTCTTTTATCACTATCCCTTATTCCCTACAAAGGTATTAGAACAATGTTTGACCCCCGGGAAAAAATCGCACTCTTCATCGACGGCGCAAACCTCTACGCAGCCTCCAAGAGCCTCGGCTTCGACATTGACTATCGCAAATTGCTCAAGGCTTTCCAGAAGCGCGGATACCTTCTGCGTGCCTACTACTACACCGCCCTGATCGAGGATCAGGAATACTCCTCGATCCGTCCGCTGATCGACTGGCTCGACTACAATGGCTACAAGGTCGTGACCAAGCCGGCCAAGGAGTTCATCGACTCGATGGGCCGCCGCAAGGTCAAGGGCAATATGGACATCGAGCTCGCGATCGATGCCATGGAACAGTCGGAAACGGTCGACCACCTGGTGATCTTCTCCGGCGACGGAGATTTTACCACGCTTGTCGAAGCCCTGCAGCGCAAGGGCCGCAAGGTGTCCGTCGTGTCGACCATGGCGACGCAACCGCCGATGATCGCCGACGATCTGCGGCGCCAATCCGATCACTTCATCGATCTCATATCGCTGAAGGCGGAAATCGGTCGCGATCCGAGCGAGCGCCCCGTTCGCCCGACCGAACCGGCTCCCGCGGCCGAGATCAGCGAGTGACCCCGAGCGCCATCTCGCGTGCCGACACCCCGAATCTGGTGTGATCCGCTATCGGCGGACTTGCGGCGGCATCGCCGATGCCTGCCCTTTGTTCGGCTATATAGCTGATTACGCGGCCTTTTTTCAATCGCGTCGGCACCACGGCCCAAAGCTCCATAAGGCTACACTACGATCCAACCGGGCTCGTATATTTGACTATTATCATTCTCTTCATCAATTTGCGTCTAATACTTCATTGTTCATTAATCGCGTCTGCGAGGTTCCGAATGCCGATGATTTACTCGTCGGCAAACGGGGACTATCAGCACGAAAAGTTCTGCCCCCCAATTTTTATAGGTTATAGCAATGCCTAATGCTCAGTCCTCCGCCTCCCAGCTCGCCGATCGTCTGCATTTTCTCGGCCTTCACGCTGAGGAGCGCGCGCGGCTCGGCACCTTGCAGCCGGTCATCAAGGCGGCGATTGGACCCGCGCTCGACGCGTTCTACCTGCGCGCCAAATCCCACCCGGAGACTGCCCGCTTCTTCGCCAGCGATGCGCATATCGCCCATGCCAAACAGAAGCAGGAGACGCACTGGTCCCTGATCGCCTCGGGCAAGCTCGACGGCCAGTATGTCGAGGCCGTGTCTGCCATCGGCCGCACGCATGCACGCCTGGGTCTTGAGCCGCGTTGGTATATCGGCGGCTACGCACTCGTGCTGGAAGGCATCATGGAGAGCGTGATCACCGGCGAGCTGCGCGGCTTCATGCAGGGGCGCAAGGCCAAGCGTCTGGTCGAAAACCTGACCACGATCATGAAGGCCGCCATGCTGGACATGGACTATTCGATCTCCGTCTATCTCGATGCCCTCGCCGAAGAACGCTCGCGCGCCGAGGAAGAACGGCACCGCCTGGAGCGCGAGCAGGAAGTGGCGCTCGAAGCGCTCGACACGGCCCTTGGCCGCCTCAGCAATGGCGACCTGACCGCCACGATCGACAAGGCGCTGTCGCCGAAGTTCGACGATCTGCGCAGCAACTTCAACACCGCGGTCCAGGCGCTCGGCTCCGCCTTCTCGGACATCTATACGGAGGCCTCACGCACGGCGTCCAACACCCGGGAACTGACCTCCGCCACCGACGAGATGGCCAAGCGGACCGAACAGCAGGCCGCGGCGCTCGAGCAGACGGCCGCCGCACTCGAGGAGATCACCACGGTCGCCCGGCAGACGGCGCTGCGCACCCAGGAAGCGCGCGAAGCCGTCGTTGCTTCCGCCGACGAAGCCGTGCGCTCCGGCAAGGTCGTCGAGCAGGCGGTCGAGGCGATGGGCGATATCGAGGCCTCCTCGCGCAAGATCACCCAGATCATCAGCGTCATCGACGAAATTTCGTTCCAGACCAACCTTCTGGCGCTCAATGCCGGCGTCGAGGCGGCACGCGCCGGCGAAAGCGGCCGAGGTTTTGCGGTGGTTGCCCAAGAAGTGCGCGAACTGGCCCAGCGTTCGGCCGCTGCAGCGAAAGAAATCAAGACCCTGATCGACCGTTCCTCGCAGGATGTGGCGCGCGGCGTGTCGCTGGTTCACAAGACCGGCGAAGCACTGAGCGCGATCGGCGCCCAGGTCCACGCGATCAACGGCCATATCGCCGCGATTACCACGTCGTCGCAGGAGCAATCCTCCGGCATCAGCGAGATCAACGCGGCGATCAACAGCATGGACCAGATGACGCAGCAGAACGCAGCGATGGTCGAGGAAACCAACGCCTCCACCCACGCCCTGCTCGAAGTCTCGCACCACCTGAGCAATCTCGTCTCGCGCTTCACCTTGACGCAGACCGTCGCAATGCCACGCCAGGTGCAGGACTATCGCCCGCGCTACGCCGCCTAAACGGCGACAGGGACGGCAGCAAAGCTGCCGTCCGCGACCTCGACCTGCCGCACAACCAAGGCGCGGCGGGTCTACTGACTTTCGGAACAGAAATTCAGAACGGTTCGAAGGCGATCGGCTGGGCGCCCTGCCAGAGCACCATCTTTCCCATGGCTTCGAGATGTTCGCGCCCTTCGACGACGGTCAGGAAATGGTTGCCGGCGAGCGCGCCCATCTTGCTGGCAAAGTGCGAGCAGCCATAGGCGAACAGCAATTCCGTCTCGCTGAATCCGCCCGGATAAAGCAGGATATCGCCGCGGGACAGATGGCAGGTATGGTTCTCGAAGCTGGCCCCGAACTGAAAATCGCCGAGCGGTACCCAGACCGCCTCGCCGCTCCAGCGCGAATGGATCGCATGATTGCGAAACGGCAGGAAGTCCTTGAAGATCCGGCAAGTTTCCGGCGCCTTCTCAAGCTCGAAGCGTGCCGTGAAGACAAACGGCCCGACAGTGACCCGCAACAGATCGGACATGCTCAGCCGCCCGTCTTCAGAAGACGGGTCTTCTGCCGATTCCAGTCGCGCTCCTTCTCCGTCTCGCGCTTGTCGTGCAGCTTCTTACCCTTGGCGAGAGCCAGTTCGAGCTTGGCGCGTCCCTTCTCGTTGAAATAGATCTTCAGCGGCACCAACGTCATGCCTTCCCGATTGATCGCCTGGCGCAGACGATTGATCTCGCGCTTGTTGAGCAGGAGCTTGCGGCGGCGGCGCGGTTCATGGTTGAACCGGTTGGCCTGCAGATATTCCGGCAGATGGGAGTTGATCAGCCAGATCTCGTCACCCTCGTCCGACGCATAGGACTCGGCAATGTTGGCCTTGCCGTCGCGCAGAGACTTGACCTCCGTGCCGGTCAGTTGCAGGCCGGCCTCGTAGGTGTCGATGATCTCGTAATTGAAGCGGGCCTTGCGGTTTTCCGCGACAATCTTGTTGACGGTGCGCTGGCTGCCTCTGGGTGCCATGGTCCTGATCCCATCCGCCCGGAATGCTTGTTCTTGGCCGGGCGGCGGGCATCCGTCCGGCTCTTGTCGTCGCTATGTAATATAGTGGTGGCCACAAAAAAAGAAGCCGGGCAGCAAGCCCGGCTTCCAGATCCCGCAGAAGACGGTTCAGCCGATCAGTCCGGCATGCTTCAGCGCCGCGTCGATCGCTGCTTCCGTCGAGGCTTCGAGCGTCGGCAGAAGCGGCAGGCGGACGGTGCGGCTCATGCGGCCGAGGCGGTTGAGCGCGTATTTTGCGCCGCAAAGGCCCGGCTCCAGGAAGATCGCCTTGTGCAGCGGCATCAGGCGGTCCTGATAGCCAAGCGCCGTCTTGTAATCACCGGCAAGCGTGGACGCCTGGAATTCGGCACAGAGTTTCGGCGCGACATTGGCCGTGACCGAAATGCAGCCGGCGCCGCCATGGGCGTTGAAGCCGAGTGCGGTTGCATCCTCGCCCGAGAGCTGGATGAACTCGGCGCCGCAGGTGATGCGCTGATCCGAAACGCGCTCGAGCTTGCCGGTCGCATCCTTCACGCCGACAATATTCTTATGGGCCCTGGCGAGCAGACCCATGGTTTCCGGGCTCATGTCGACGACCGAGCGGCCGGGAATATTGTAGATGAAGATCGGCAGCGAAACGGCATCGGCGATCGCCGAGAAATGCGCGATCAGGCCCTTCTGCGTCGGCTTGTTATAATAAGGTGTGACGACGAGAAGCGCATCGGCGCCGACCTTCTCGGCATGCTGCGCCAGCTCGATCGCTTCCTTGGTGTTGTTCGATCCTGCTCCGGCAATGATCGGCACGCGCTTGTTTGCCACCTGGACGCAGAGTTCGACCACCCGTTTGTGCTCCGCATGGGAGAGCGTCGGCGATTCACCCGTGGTCCCGACCGGCACCAGGCCGCTCGAACCTTCGGCGATCTGCCACTCCACATGGTCGGCAAAGGCTTTCTCGTCGACCGCACCGGCTTCGGTGAAGGGGGTGACGAGTGCGGGAATGGATCCCTGGAACATGCAACAAACTCCTCAGGGCCGGCATCCATGCTTCGGCCGTAATCCTTGGCTACAACGCGCGCACATTACTTGCCAGACAGGGGCACGACAAGCGGAGTGTCCGGGCTTTGTGACGGTTTCCGGCGCGATCCGGTCAGCTGTTTTGCCATGGCGGTAAGGTTTCGTTAATCTCGTCGGTGACTAATGAAGGGTATGCGTATTTTTCAGCGGACGATCGAGATGAAGACCTCCGTTCTTTGGGCATCCGCCCTCAGCCTTGGCCTGGCTGTAGCCGTCCTGCCGGCCACAGGTCAGGCAAACGAAAGCGTGCCCGTGCCGACGCCCAAGCCGCAATTGCCCGCGGCCGCCGTCAGCCCTCCGCCCTCGTTGGAAGTCACGGGGGCAATACCCCGTACCGCGCGCGTCAATCCGGCAAGCCCGCTGCTGAAAGCCGGCCTCGACGCGCTGTCGAACAAGGACGCGGCGGAGGCGCTTGCAATCCGCAACCGCATGCCGGACGGTCTCGACCGGCACATGCTGACCTGGTCGATCGCCGTCTCGGGCATGCGCGGAATCCCATCTTCCGAGATTGCGGCGGCGCAACGGGAACTCAAGGGCTGGCCCGGCCTTTCGGCGTTCCGCGCCAATTCGGAACGCGCGCTCTACCGCGAGGATCCGCCGGCTGGCGACGTGCTCGCCGCCTTCGGGGAAACGACGCCCGAAACGGCGGAAGGTGCCATCATTCTTTCGCGCGCACTGGTCACGTCTGGCGAGAAAGCGCGTGCCGCGCGGATCCTGCAGAGCTTCTGGCGCAAGCAGGCGCTCGACACCGACCTCGAGGACCGGATCCTCAAGGAGTTTTCCGGCCTGCTGTCGCCCACGGATCACAAGGCCCGCATGGACTATCTGCTCTATCGCGGGCGGGCGACGCAGGCAAAGCGCTTCTCGACGCTCGGCGAGGCCCAATCGCTCTACAATGCCTGGGCAGCAGTGCTTGCCAAATCGTCCAAATCCGCAGCCCTGATTGCCGCGGTTGACCCGCGCTGGCATTCCGATCCCGCCTATCTCTTCGTGCGGATCGAACAGCTGCGTCGGCAGGACAAGTATGAAGAGGCCGCACGGCTGATTGCCAAGGCCCCGGAAGATCCGGCGCGCCTCATCAACACCGGCGAATGGTGGAACGAGCAACGCATCGTGGCGCGAGGCCTGGCGGATGCGGGCCAGCTCAAGGCCGCCTACCAGGTTGTCGCCCGCCACTTCGCCACCGATCCGACCGATGTCGTCGATGCCGAATTCCATGCCGGCTGGTATGCGCTGCGGGGCCTCTCCCAGCCGGAGACGGCGGCGGGGCATTTTCGCAAGATCCTCCAGGTGTCCGACCGGCCGATCTCCGCGGCACGCGCCTGGTACTGGCTCGGCCGCTCGGCGGAAGCCGGCAAGGACGGAGCCAAGGCGAGCGAATACTTCGCCAACGCTTCGCGCTTCACAAGCACGTTTTATGGCCAGCTTGCCGCGGCCCGCATCAAGCGAAACGGCCTGGAGATCCCCTACCCGGCCCCCTCCCCGGAAGACCGGCAGAGCTTTGCGACCCGCGAGGCAGTTCAGGCGATCGCCCGCTTCGAGGCAGCGGGCCATGGCTGGAGGGCGGCGAGCCTCTATCGCGCACTGGCCGAACAGCTCGACCGGCCCGGCGAACTGGCGCTTCTAACCGCCAAGGCCGAGCAGGCCGGCGACCACCACCTGTCGCTGCAGATCGGCAAGATCGCCTTTTCGCGCGGCATCAATGTGCCGGCGCTCGCCTTCCCGATCGGCGTCATTCCGGCGAGCGCCAATATCGGCGGCTCGGGCAAGGCGCTGGCCTATGCCATTGCCCGCCAGGAAAGCGCCTTCAATCCGGCCGCCGTGTCGCCGGCCGATGCGCGCGGGCTCCTGCAACTGATGCCGGGCACCGCCAAGGCGGTTGCCGGTCGCCACGGGCTTGCCTTCTCCAAGGAGAGGCTGACCACGGACGCGGCCTATAATGCGACGCTCGGCGCGCATTATCTCGGCGAGCAGATCGACGCCTTCGGCGGATCCTACATCCTGACCTTTGTCGCCTATAATGCCGGGCCTAAGCGGGTGCCGGAATGGATCGCCCGTTATGGCGATCCGCGCGGCAAGCCGATCGACGAGGTGGTCGACTGGATCGAGCGCATCCCCTTCCCCGAGACGCGCAATTACGTTCAGCGGATCATGGAAAACTACCAGATAGATCAGAGCCGGCTCGGCCAGAAGGCGGATATTGTCGCCGACCTGCGCTTTGGGCGATAGACCGGGCCGGTTCGCGGCTTCTCCCGGCGCCGGTTCGGCGCTAGACCTCTCCTGTCGAACCACAATGGGAGATGGGCATGACGACGAAGCGGGACGCTGGTTTCATCAACCGAACAGTCACGACAACCGACGGACTATCGCTGCATGTCAGGGACTATGGCGCTGGTCTTGCGGGGCGACCGGTGGTCTGCCTGCCCGGCCTGACGCGCAATGCCCGCGACTTTCACCAGCTGGCTCTCAAACTGTCGCAAGGCACCGCACCACGGCGGGTGATCGCGGTCGATTCCCGTGGCCGCGGCCTCTCCGATCACGATCCGGACAAGAGCCGTTACACGATCGGCGTCGAGGCTGAAGACGTGATGACCGTACTCGATGCGCTCGAGATTGACATGGCCGATTTCATCGGGACCTCGCGTGGCGGGCTCATCCTGCATCTGTTCGCCGTCAACCATCCAGAGCGGCTCGGCCGCGTCGTCCTCAACGACATCGGACCGGTCCTTGAGGTCGAAGGCCTGCGGCAGATCCAGGATTATCTGGGGCGCGAGAACCACGTCAGCAACTTTAGCGAAGCCGCCGAACGCCTGCGCGCGGTACACGGCGCCGCCTTCCCCGCCCTCTCGCCGGCGGATTGGCAGGACATGGCGGAGGCGATCTACCGCGAAATCGACGGAAGAATCCGCGCGGATTTCGATCCGGCGATCGCAGACCAGTTTGCCTCTGCCGATCTCAGCCAACCGCTTCCGGATTTGTGGGCGAATTTCGCGGGCTTTTTTGGGAAACCGCTGATGGCCATCCGCGGCGAAACCTCGAGGCTGCTGTCAAAAGAGACGCTGGCGGAGATGGGGCGGCGTCACGGCGACATGGTGGCTCTGACCGCAGCCGGACAGGGGCACGCCCCCGTGCTGCATCTCGGACAGATCGACGAAGCGATCGCGGCTTTTCTTCAAAGCTGATGATGGGCGTCGGTCCTCGCAACCATTCCTGAGGCAGGAAAAGACGAGGCTGCGCCGCGCGGGCGGCATTGAGTCGGCCAGAGATTTTGGTCTGTCGCGACCTTTAACGGAAAAAGCCCGGCTTCGCAGCCGGGCTTTCCCTATCCGATCGTCAGATCAGATTAGAACGAACGGGTCAGGCGAACGTAGCCAGACCATGCGCCGTCGTCACCAGCAACGTCGGTGTCGAGGTACATGACGTCAGCCGAAGCCTTCAGGCCTTCAGCAAGCTTGTACTCGACGAGCAGGTCAGCAGCCCATGCGTTGACGTCGAGGAAGTCAACGTTGTCATAGTACATGCCCTGGGCGGTCAGGGTCAGCTTTTCGGTAGCCTTGAAGCTGTAAGCAGCGCCAATGCCCCATTCAGCGGTTTCCAGATCACCAACTTCGGTGTAGGCGCTGTCGCCAGACGAGTAAGCGCCCATGAGGTACGCGGTGCCCGGGCCGACTTCGGCAGCGAGAACGCCAGCGAGAGCAACTTCTTCAGCTTCGATGTCGTAAGCTGCGAAAGCGGTTGCCGTAACAGCGCCAAGGGTAGCGGAAGCCATGGCTTCGATACCAACCTGGTTGTCGTTGTAGAAGCCGGACAGGTCATCAACGCCGAGACCAACAGTGAAGGCATCAGACGAGTAGGTGTACGAAGCCGTGTTGAAAACGGTCGTCGTGTAGAACATGTCCGACTCGCCCGGACCGTCGAAGTCGTCGATGAAGGTTGCTGCGTAACCAACCTTGAAGCCACCAACGGTGATGTAGGCCTGGTTCAGAGAGAATGCGCCAGCGTCATTGTCGAAATCGCTCTCGCCGTAGCCCTGAAGGCGGACGTAGGAACCGATGGTGCCGATTTCCGAGTCGTTCTTGGCTTCGAAGGTCAGACGTGCACGGACTTCCGATACCCAGTCACCATTGTCGATAGCAGCGCCGTTCAGGTCGTCACCGAAATAAACCGACGCACGAACTTCGCCGCCGATCTTGAGGCAGGTTTCGGTGCCCGGGATGTAGAAGTAGCCGGTGCCGAAAGCGTCGCAAACGCGA
>FWPV01000967.1_pt1 | contig 57841 bp, 49 predicted proteins | sample 2228371 | NCBI WGS metagenome assembly FWPV01 (sample SAMEA103939776, study PRJEB20133) | metagenome
CTAATGCTTCTTTGACTCCCCACATTCGGGTCTTTCACCCTATAGTTGTGTACCATGCCGGGCGCACGGGGATGCCGGATCAAGTCCGGCATGACGGCAAGGGATTGTCATCCCGTGGAGCCTGTCCTGAAGAGCCTGCCCTGAAATGCTTTCTAACATTGTAAGTCTGGAAAATTCTCGCTCTTTAACAGGTCTTACAAGAAGAGCTTAGTAACTCACAGCGATGATAGAATTAAAATGATTACTAAAGGAGGTGATAGAATGAGATCTAAATTCCTGATTCTCGCAATTATACTCCTTTCCGTTCTGTCGTTCTCTACTACCATTAAGATGTATCATGTCACTGACTACCATTCTCATGCGATTCCCTTCTACTTTGAAGGACAGCATGGATTTGGTGGAATCGCCAGGATCATAACTTACCTGAGAGAAAAGTCTGTGGACGAAAGCACGCTTGTGTTTTGCGGCGGAGATATGATAAACCTCGGAACTCCGGCGTGGTCCGACAAATTTCACGCGATAGAGCTGCCGTGGTTCAACAATATCTTCGACGCAATGGCTTTCGGAAATCACGATTCTGAGTATGGCCCGGAGGACTTCCAAGTAGTGTGGAGGCAATTGACGTATCCGATTCTTGGGGGAAATGTTCTGGATGCAAATGGTTCGCCTGTTTTCGAGTACCTCGGTAAACGGTATCTTGTTTTTGAAGTTGAAGGAAAGAAGATCGGCGTCTTCGCGCTGGCCGGCTCCGATTATAGCGGCCTTGTGAAACCCGCCGCCAGGCCCGTTGAGGGAGCCACATTTGGAGATTTCATGGTGACAGCCACCGAGATTGTCGAAGAGATGAAAGCCGAAGAAGTAGATTTGATTGTATTTATAGGGCATGCCGAATATGAAGAGACACTCGAAATGGCGAGAAAGGTAGAAGGAATAGACCTGATCTTCGGTACGCACAGTCATCTAAAGATTCCTCTCACAAAGATCGATGGAACTGATACGTACTTCATCTCTCCTTACCAATACGGAACATATGTTTCGGAGGTAGTGGTTTACTTTGGAGCGGATGGCAAGAAGAGTATCTCGGGTTCACTTGTTCCAATGGATTCTTCCCTGCCTGAAGATCCAATTGTTGCCGGTAAAGTCGAAAGGCTTCAGTCGGAACTGGAAAGTGATCCGGCATTTGCCCACCTGTTCGAGTGGATAGGTGAAGTCGAGACCGAGCTGTCCGTTGCGAACGTCAATACGGGAGAATCGGTGTTGGGCAATTTCGTGATGGATGTCATAAGGGAGGCATCGGGAGCGGACGTGGCCCTTTCGACTTCGAGCAGTTTCAGGGCATCAATCGCTCCAGGATCCACCGTTTATGAGGATCTTAAGAACGCCCTTCCCTACGTCAATATAATCTATGTCTATGAAGTCAAAGGAGACACGCTTGAGAAGATTCTCAATCACTCGATAAGCCAGAGCGGCACCGGATTCTTCTCACAGGTCTCTGGAGTGCGTTTCGTGATAAGCAATGGAAAGGCCACGGCGGTTGAAGTTCAGGCAGATACGGAATGCCCGGACAGCTTCGAGCCTCTGAATCTTGAGAAGACCTACCTGGTCGCCACAACCAATTACCAGGGACTTTTCGCTCCGGGTTATAAAGACCTGTTTGCAGGCTTAAAATACACCGATACGGGATTGGATGTCCAGAAACTTGTCAAAGAGTACATGCAGAACAACAGTCCTGTTCGTGCGGCGCTCGACGGGAGAATAATTAAATAGCCAAAGCGGGGGTCGGAAGAGCTTAAACCGATACTCGGAGCGGTGAACGCTACTTAACGCTCTTTTCAAGCATGAGCCCGTTATTCTGGAAAATACAACGACTTACGTCTCTTTCTCTCTTCCGACCTTCTATCATTCCTCTTATCTCATGAGCCTGACATCTGCTGCCCTTGTTGGAACGAGAAACCGGTTCCGTTATCGACAGGCGTTTTCATTTGGAATATTAATTAGTTTAATGATACGCTCTAATTAGTCAAGCGGCTTTTTCAATTTTGCTTAGAAGGTGGGCGATGTCAATGAGGAGGGCTTATGCAGGAAGCCATTAACAGGATTCTTGACAGGTATCTTGTTGAGAAGAAAAAAAGTTTTGCAAACAACAAACTGGCAGACTATTTGAGGGGGCATGTCAGCGAAACGGTTCAAAAAGTCGTCGATTCGAAGTACCCGGGTCAGTTCAAAGTATCGGCTTCCGCCGGTCAGGGTAGATGGGCGGAGATTCCCTGGATAGGGGTATTCGATAAAGAGATCACCGAATCTCCTATGCGAGGCTATTTTGTGATGTACTTTTTCAGGTCGGATATGTCCAGAGTATTCCTTTCTCTCAATCAGGGCTGGATGTTTTTCAGAGATACTTATGGATTGGAGCTGGCCAAGGAGAAGATATCCACCGCGGCGAGGGCTTACAGAAAGCTGCTCGGACCCATCGGTCAGTTCGGCTATGAGAGCATATCGCTCGGAACGGAGAGAGAGCTTGGAACCGGGTACGAGTTGGGCCACATCTGCGGTAAGAGATACGAAAGGGGAGCGATTCCCGACGATGAGACACTGAGAAGAGACCTGTTGGATATCGTGGATATTTACAGAAGGCTGAAAACGATTATCGGTACTGAAGCGATCGAAGAGAGAGTCAAGGCGATAATAGTCGAACAGGAGAAGATTCCGGATATTTCAGGCGAAGAGATTCTGGAAATTCCCGAAAAGATCGATTTAGAGTCAGTTACAGAGGTTGTTGCTGGAGAGTCAAAATTCATTGACAGGGTCGGTGATGACTTGAATACTCGTGAGGTAAGCGAGAGGGCAAAACTGTCCGGTGTAGAAACGGAGAAGTATCTTTCCGCGCTTGAGAAAGCGGGCTTTTTTTCATCTGAAATCGTCGATGGCGAGCGGTTTTATCCGGTCGAGAGTCCGGCGTTGGTCGCAAAGTTGGCGGCCTTTTCCGGTCAGGGCTTTTCGATCGAAGAGGCCATCGAAATTATCAAAGGCGGAGGCGCGATAGAGGCGAAAAAGCTGAAGGACCTGGAAAAAAAGGTTGAGAAGCTGTCAAACAACGTCGATTCTCTCTCCGCCCAGCTTCAGGGATACTTAAGCAAGGTCAATCAGCAAACGGAAAAGAAAGGTTTCTGCTACCATTTCAAAGCGGCTTTCAAGAGTCTGGGAAAAAAGAAAAGCTGAGATTACTTTTCGGTTTATGGCACAGCCCTGGGGCATATTCTACTGGCGGGAACGGGCCCAGGTTAATTCATCCGGAAGCTCCCCTGCATTCAAGTCTTGAAGGAGTGTCAAAGCGTCTTTCTGAGGTATTCGTCGAAGTCAACCGGAAAGTTGTGGCCCATATTTTCGTAGATCTTCAGTTGTGAATTGGCTCCTTTTTCTCTGGCCATTTCGTGCAGTTTCACAGTTTCATTCGCGAAGGGGTCTCTGGCTCCGAAGATGAATCTCAAAGCACATAGCCCGGGAAAGCTCCCTATCTTTTCTCTGTACTTTTCGACTTCCCTGAAGGCGCCCACCACGATTATCGCCATGCGCGGGATTAGAATCCTTTCCAGGACCAGTTCGAAGGCCAGTCTTCCTCCCTGCGACGCGCCGGCGATGACAGTGTCGTTTTCGGTAAAGCCTCTTTTGGCCAGATAGGCCTTTATCAGGCTGGAGGTTTCTTTCTTTGCCAGCTCCATGTCGTCCCAGCAGTAGAGTCCCGTGCCCACGGTTTGAGAGGACTGTATTGCTACGAAGCTTTTATTCAGTGTGGGAACGGTTTCTCTGAAGTATTCCGAGATCTCCCCGGCGCCGGTCATCTTCATGTGAAGGGCGAAGAGCACGCCGTCAGACTTTTCCGGCGCGAATTCCAGCAGGACCGGTTTGCTGGCTTTTTTGGCTTTATCCCCGCGTTCCTTCAGGACTTCTACGACTTTTTCGAACCGGGACGTACCCCGCAACGCTTTCAGATCCTCTTCTTTTTCCAGCAGTCCGGCATCTATCCACTGGTCGGAAGCGGCGAGCTCTTCCAGAGCTTCCACGGCCTGTTCGTTCCTGCCCAGTAATCCCTGCATGCAGGCCTTCCAGTATTTGGTTTTGCATGCTTTGTCGGGAAAGATCGAATCGGCCTCTTGCACTATTTTCAGTGCCTCTTCGAGCCTTCCCCCGTTATAAGCTTCGAAGAAGTTCTTCTGGTAATCGTAGAAGTTGCCTTTCAACGATAGTCACTCCTTTCTTTGCCCATTCGGCTCTTTATACTCTTTCCGTATATCCTTGCCGCAAGCAGGTAGAAAACCGCGAAAATTAGGGCAATCAGAATGGCCAACATTCTGGAATGCTTTATGAAGATATCACCCAGATAGACTCCGCCGATCGTGAAGACTAGCGCGTATATGACATCTCCCAGCGAGAAGAGTAATATGGCCCTGATTTTGCGGGAGCCGCTGAAGCCGGCAAAAACAGGCACATACTTTCCGATAACCGGTATCACTTTTGAGAAGAGATAGAAAAGCGTCGGAGATTTCAGAAAGATAGCCGTTCCGGCTATCATGAAGTTCTTCAGCCACCTTACGCTCTTTCCGGTGGAGTAATTTCCCACCAATCGCCCGGAAAGGTACCGGCCAATGAAGATGAAGGGTATGTCCGTTACGACCAGCGCAAGAATCGAGAGCGATACGACCTGTAAGAAACCGAGCAGCCCTGCCGCCACGAAGATGCCTCCGGCGACGATGAAAACCGGTATCCCTGACTGGTCGATTACGGTTCCAAAAAAGACGAGCAGATAGCCGTACTCGCTTATGAGTTCCAGGGCGCGTTCCATCAACAGCAGTTGAACAGCAGGTCCAGCAGGACGCATGTGGCGCAGGCCGCGGCGGTGCCGGCATCTTTCTTATCTATGTATGTTCCACCGACCCTCCATGTCTGATCGCGTCGTCTCAGCATTTCGTTGTTGGGATCTATCCTTCTTACCTCATCCCATGCGGCTCTCGCCTCTTCTTTATAGCCTATCGTTTCATACTGGATGGCCAGAAAGGCCAGGTAGTTCGGGTTTCTCCCGCCCATTTCGATAGCCTTATTTATTGCCGAGATGGCATCTGCGTGTCTGCCGAGCTCGGCACTGCTGAAGGCCAGATATGCATAGATCGCTTCTTCCCTCCCACCTCTGGATATGGCGGCGTTCAGATCTTCGATGGCGCTGTTGTGGTTGTTTTGCTGGTAGCGGGCCATTCCTCTTATGGCGCAGGCTTCGTAGCGGGAGGGGTTCATACCGATGGCCTTTGTGCAAAGCTGGACGGCCCTTTCCCATAGTCTTTGGGATAAATCCCCTGTGGCCTGTGCGATCAGAGCTTCATAGCTGGAGGCCGTAGAGGAGCTGTACCGCGAGGAGGCTACGCTGGCATTGCCGCCATCGTACTGGCGGCGTTTTTCAGGGTTGCCCAGTACCTCGTAGGCCTCGTTTATCTCTTTCATCTTCTGCTCGGCCAGCGACTGGAGTGGGTTGTTGGTATGTCTATCCGGATGGTACATCTTCACCAGTTCGCGATATTTGCTCTTTATCTCTTCGTCCGAAGCGTCGGGTCTGACCCCGAGGACTTCGTAATAATCAGGCATCTTTAACCCCCTTGTTGTACTTCTCCCTCGCGAGGGCAAGTTTGCCGACTACGAAGGAAAAAGTGCTGTCGATTATCTCTGTGAGGCACCGGTCGGTGCCGAACTTTCCACTGAGGGAAATCGCCTCCAGTGAAGAGTATACGCTATCTTCGACGTACTCGGCAAGGTTCGGTCCTTCGTGACCGAAAAGTACGTTGAAATCGCCGTGTCTTCTATCGGAATGGTAGTCTTCAAGAGCGTCGATAAGATACATGACCCTGAGCATTTCCCGGGCGATCTCAAGGCTTCGTTCAACCTTTCCGGCCGACGTGAAGAATTCGGCTATTAGCTTCGAAGCGAATCGGACGAATCCTTCCAGCCTCTCTAGCGGATTCGACGCCTCCTTCCTCTCGAGCTCGAGATTCTTCATACACTCCCTCTTCAATCCGTCGAGTGGGATTCCCCTCTGTCGGAGTTTCGCTCCGAGCTTTGCAAAAACACCTCTGAAAAGCGTGTCGAATAACCTGGATTTCACTCCCCGCCTCTCATCCAGCTCTTTGTCCCATCTGGCGAAGAGAACAGTTATAAGCGAGAGGTCGGCCAGAGGTTCGAAGACTTCAGGGCTGGAGACCAGAACCTCGACTCTTTTAGGTTGCATCACACATCTTTTTTTAATGACCTTTTCTTCGTCCACCGGAGGCATGAAGCCAGATTGAAGCGCGAAAAAGAGCGGGTCGTTCTGAAGAAGAAGTGCGGCCCTCCTGCCGTAGGTATTTCGTAGAGAATGACAGAGCGAGCAATATATTATCCGGTACTGTCTCTTCGACTGTGCGGAAAGCGCGGCCCCAGGCCTGAAATAACCCAACATCTTGTCTCCTTCGGGAGCTGGATCGGTTGTTGAGATTATATCGGAAGGTGCATAGCCAGTCAATTGCACGATCATAATGAAAGCCGGTTGATACTCAACCGGAAAACCTATAATATCAGTACTAGATCGACAAATATTACACGGGCGAGGTGAAAGAGATCGAAAGCATGAAGATTTACTACTACGGCGATCAGTGTCCCTGGAATTCATGGGCGCGCGGAGAGGCGAAAAAGGCTGCGGATTATCTGAGGTTATCGATTGAGGAGTTCGACATCACACATCTATCGCCCCCCGTCGGGCTCTTCTTCCCGTTCTCGATCCTCCTGAAAGGCATCACGATTGCCGGTCCCGTTCCCGCTCAACGACTGATAAAAATCTTAAAAACCGGGAAACCATCTGAATATTTCGAGCCGTATTCGCCAAACCCGAAGGGATCGTGCGACTCCATAAGGCTCTATTCGGGCGAGACGATCGTAGATGCGTGCCGCATATGCACTAACGGCGATAACTTCGGCATAGCCGAAAAGGGGGCCTGGCTGGAGAGGTTCGGCGGCAAAGATCACCTCTGCGCCGGAGCCGTGGCCTACTCGGGCGGCAGACCCGTAGCCTTCTGCGAGGCTATTCCCTCTCTCGAGTCACCTTACGCTATCCCGGCCGAAGACTCAATGGCCTTTATAAACTGCATTTACAACGCCATGGTTGAACCTCTTGACTACAGGGCCGGATTGCTTGACTTTTTTCTTGGACGGCTGAGAGCTCTGGGATATTCAAAGGTCGGTGTTCTTTCGGGGCTTCGCGCTCCCTTCCCGAACGGTCCCGAATCCTTCTTTCTTGAGATGGGATTCACCCGGACGCGAAGAATACCCGGTACGATACTTATGAATTCCGGCATCGACGAGATAGTCTTTCTGTCCAGAGAGCTCTGAGATCCGTGCTAAAGGCGGAATAGATCGATATTTTTCAAACTCAATTTCTGCCGATGTACCCATTTGGCACCTTATCGCAGTTATCCATCGTTGAATCGCCATCTGTCAACTGTAAGTTCTAAGTGATGCTCTGTTTTCGAGATAAAACTCATGGTCGAATACGGAATGACCCCGCTGGAAGCTACTATGGCGGCTACAAAGATGAACTCCGAGCTCTCTGGAATCCAAGAGTTTACCGGGGCCCTTTCTCACGAATATCATCACTCCGGAAGGGCCTTTCTGAGGAGACCTGTGGAACTAAAAATCCAGGATCAAGGGGACTTAATTTACTCTCGTTTTGAGGTGCAGGAGATAGAATTTATAACCGGTATGGTCATTCAGGTCTCCTGATTGTCCCGCAGGAATGCAGCAAATCTTCAGCCTTCTACAAGCATCAAATTCCAGGATTACGACTCTTCAATCTCAAAAAGGACTCCTTCTCGTGTCAGCATCATGAAAAAAGCTATTCGGCAGTTATCGCTATACGGAATCCTACACCGTCTCGCTTATATGTCGGATCGAGTTTCTCGCGATCGGCGACTCTCACCAACCTCTCAATACTGAAAAAACTTCCCCCTCTGATAACTCTCTCCGTACCAACGCTGACAAATGGATTTGTCTTAGCCTGAGAAGTGTACACTGAGTACATATCGCTACACCACTCGTGAACGTTGCCGCTCATATCATAAATCATGAGTACGTTAGGCGTTTTCAGTCCTATCGGCCAGGTTGTTATCCTCCCGACATTTTCGTTGTATGAATTTTCGCGGTACCAGGCAACATCACCGGCGATGTCGCCTCCCGAGTATTTGAATGGCGATTTGCTTTTTCCGCCTCTTGCCGCATATTCCCATTCAGCTTCGGTTGGCAGGCGGTATCCCACAACTTCCGAGGGATTTAAGGTGATCTCTCCGTCAGAATCGAGAAGATTTCCCAGGCCGTCATAAGCAATTGGGAGTCCCGCTCTTTCGCTGAGCCAGTTGCAGTAACTGATCGCATCCCACCAGGATACAAAAATCACCGGTCGTTTGCCCCGCCCCCATCCTGCATCTGCCGGTTTCGTCCTTTCTGTATCATCGCAGAACGCATCGAACTCGTCGAAAGTCACCTGATACTTCCCGATGTAATAGTCATACGTGATGGTTACGTCGTGTGTTGGGGTTTCATCGTCATAACCGTCTCCCCAGGTGTCTCCCATCGTGAATTGTCCACCCTCCACCAGAATCATCTGTTTTATAGAGGTGAAGTTCCACACAACAATATTTGAAAAAGCATTTTTATTGTCAATTGCCCTGACTTCAAAAGTGTGAGCTCCAGATGTGTAATCGTTCCATGTATAAGTGGTTTGAAGGGCAACATCTTCCCAGATCAGCCCGTCTTTTCTGCATTCGTACTTTTTGATTGTTCCATCCGGATCATCTCCGCTCCATGTGAAAGTTCCAGTCGTTGTTTCGACTATTCCTTCAAGTCCACTGGCTTTCTGAACTACGGGAGGTTGATTTTCCTTCTTTGGACACCCCGGAAGAAACACGATCGCTGTAAGAATAAGAATAGCAAGGAGCTTCTTCATACTTTTACCTCCTCTCCGGTGTTCTCAATTCCACACATGATAACAAACAAATATGCCTCTTTGAACCTCATAAGGTTCTTCGTTGGTTTACTACAAACTGTATGGGGATCTGGTTTCAAAGCCTTAAAAAACCATTCCATATGTACTTCTTGAATTTAATGATAGTTCAGAGAATTGGTCCGTGTTTTTTAGTCTATCATACATAATTGTCCTGGCAAATAGCGAACATCTGTCAGAAAAAACGGAACTCTGCCAAGTAATAAAGAGCATTCGAAAGTGCCGTCTTTTTTGCGCCCTCGACGAAGATCGTCATTTATAAAGGATATTTGGGTATGAGAAGATTCCTGATCCTCCCTCAATTAGAAGTCCCAGTCTTCCTGCAACACTACCTTCAACGGGCTGACTGAGGATCAGAAAGTTATCAACATATAGTTCAACAAATGGAGAGACTATTATCAATTCAATTCTATGCTCTTTGAAATACGAGAGCCTCAACGGCCTGTACTGAATCATGCTGGTAGAAAGCCCAAATTCAGCACGAAAAACACGCTGAAGCTCAACACGCTGTTTGCAGTAATTGAGTATGATTCCAAAACCGTTGTTGCATTCTTCAAATCCGAAAAGAATTCCGCCATTGCCTTCCTTAAGACTTATATCAACCCGGATAGCGCCATTTTCGATAGATTTGTCAAACCATACTCCAGCTATTCCAGCTGGCGACAGTGCTTCGATTGATATATCGCGTGGGATCCATTGGACTCCCGTGGCTTCACTTTCAGGATATCGTGCTGCCAGGTGCTCACGTTTCAGTTTCGAGGAATTTGGAAAGATCTTTCTGTCGAAGTCATCATACTTCTGCAGGCTAAGGTGATCACCACAGAGCTTAAGGATCTTGGGAGTAGAGAATGAGCCGGTCAAACTCTTGAAATTTGTAATTTTCTCGGGGAAGACGTTGTGATGATAGAAAAGGCGTGATTCATGTTCTCCCCTGAGTGGCAGGGTTCTTCCCACGTAGGAGCCAAACATTCCGTCTCCAGAACCCAGCAACGAACTCTCCGAAGGTTCATGGAAGGGTCCTGTTAGAGATTTGCCAACCAGGTATCTAATTCCGCTTGCCGCGTATTCGAAGTCGCCAGTGCGAGTGCTGTGCCACTGTCCACACGAAAAGATAAGGAACCATCTGCCATTCATCTCGAATACATCCGGCGTCTCGAGAAACCCGTATCTATCGGATACATAAACGGGTGGCTGTACACACCATTCAATCAGATCTCTTGATATGGCGTGACCTATTGCTCCCCTCCCGGTCCAGTTACCGGTTCTCGAGCGGGCGCAGAAAAACATGTGGAAATCGCCTTCTTCGGTTCTGACGATGCAGGGGTCTCTCCAGGCGACGCTCGAAATCGAGCTGTCTAAAAGCGAGGTTTCATACCATTCACCTTGAGGTTCAAGTACATGACGGGGAATTTTTCTCCACGTCAACAGGTCCTCAGAGATTGCGACTCCCATTCTCTGAATGGCATTTCGTTTGGCTCCATAGAACATATAGTAAATTCCCTCGTTCTTGAAGAGAGTCCCGGTCATAAGAGGACCATCGTCCCATTCTCCGTTATAGCCTCTTTCAATTGCCAGCCCGGCTTCTTTCCAGTGCAGCAGATCTTCGGACACTGCATGATTTATGGCGTGGCTTCTTAAACCCTTCTTTTTGAGAAGATGAAAGAGATGATACAGACCGTTTTCTTCAAAGAGCCATGTGTCCCACAGACTGTTATGAGACGGCACAAACAACACTTCAACCACTCCCGCAAGTTCAACAGTTGCCTCTTCCAGACCGGAACGCCAGTCTGGTACCCACCAAAACGATAGAATTATCCAGATATTTCGGATTTGTATTTAGCCTCCAAAGCTTGTCGATGAAGGCTCCGACCATCGAGGAAATATAACCTACTGAAGTGTAGTCAAGGAAACGGGGAGTTATCGCTCAACCTTTTACGCTTCCTTCAGTAAGACCACCTGTAATGTATTTCTGCATGAACAGATAAAAGATAATCACCGGAATGGTCGTTATCATACCGCCTGCCATTAGCTCATTCCACTTCACAAGAAAATCGCTTATCGAAGCAACAAGTGCTACTGTCAGCATCCTCTTGCTATCCGACATTATCAGAGTGTTTGCGAACATGAATTCGTTCCATGCAAGTATGAAACAGAAGACCGCCGTCGCCGCGATACCCGGGGCTGATAGCGGCAGAATTATCCTTGTAAAGGCTTTAGCCCTTGTACAACCATCAATTCTTGCAGCCTCTTCAAGTTCGCTCGGGATATTTCTGAAGAATCCTCTCAATAACCATATTGAAAATGGAAGCGAAAAGACCGTATACGAAATTATCAAACCGGTAAAAGAGTCTGTCAGCCCAAGGTTTCGCATCATAATGAAGAAGGGTATAAGAAATACCACTGCTGGAAACATACGGGTGACAAGTATGAACATTAAATACGCCTTTTCTCCCTTCATCCTAAATCTGGCGAGCGCGTAACCGCCCATGCACCCAAGAACAATCGCAACAAAGGTTGTCATAAGTGATACATACAAACTATTGACGAAATATGTGCCCAAACGCATGTTTCTCCAGGCGGCAAGATAGTTTTGAAACGTGGGATTTTCTGGAAGTATGGTCGATGGAAACTTCAGAGTCTCCGCCGTGGGCTTCAGAGAAGTGAGAATCATCCAAAGAACTGGCAATAGTATTATGAATGTGAGAACGAAGAGAGCCGCGTGAACTAACAGGGCCCTTCTTATCCTCTTTTTTTTACTCAAATACATGATCACTCACCTCTAATCTATTTTCTTGCCTTCTACTCTATAAAGATAGAAGATGATTATCGCCGACAGGAATATTACCATCAGTATCGACTGTGAAGACGCGAATCCAAAGTTGTATCGCTGAAAGGCTGTCTTGTAAATACTGGTGGCCAGAATCTCCGTTGCTCCTCCGGGTCCACCTTTAGTCATCACCCAGATCATGTTGAAACTGTTGAAGGTCCAAATAGTTATCAACGTTATCGCAACTACTATTGAGGATTTCAGATAAGGAATGGTAATGTTCCAGAATCTCTTCCATACTCCCGCGCCATCGACTTCGGCAGCTTCATACAGATCTTTCGGTATTGTCTGAAGGGCGGCGTGGAAAATAAGAGCACTAAGAGGAAACTCCTTCCAGACCCGCGCTATGACGACCCACACTTGAGCGGTGAGCGGTCTTCCAAGCCAGGCGACCGGTTCGCTTACAAGTCCGAGCCTAACGGCAATATCGTTTACCAGACCGAATTCCGGATGAAGCAACCACATCCAGCTAAGCGCGGCAACAGCCGACGGAATGGCCCAGGGTATAAGAATGAGAGCTTTATAGATTCCGACTCCCTTGACCGGTTGATTTAATAGCAACGCTATCGAAAGACCGAGCGCAACCTGACCGGCTACATTAGCGGCAGTCCACCAAAGAGTGTTCCAGAAAGCCATCCAAAAATTCTCATCGCCAAGGGCTTTTGAATAATTGCTAAAACCTATGAAGGGTATCCCTCTATGAAGAGTGAGGAGGTTATAGTTGAAGAAACTCATTACAAGTCCAATAATCAGTGGGACTATGATTATCAAAACCATAACCGCTATAGTTGGACTCATTAAGAAGAAACCCATATGCTTATCGAAAAATCGTTTTACGTTCATCCAGTAATCACGCACCTTGAAATAAGATTGTGATCATCATCTAGAAACCAGGCAACGGAGACTAAAGTCTAGCCTCCGTTGCCTTTGTACAGACTTTATTTATTTGCCGAGGGCTTCGTTGAGGGCTTCCTGGACAATTTTGGCGGCTTTGTCCAAAGCGGTATCGGGATCTTCTCCATAGACCAGCACCGAAGTGAATGCGTCTCCGATAACTGTTCTCGAATAATCTCCAACAAGAGAGGCATGGTTTATGCCATAAGGGAACTCTCTTATAAACTGCTCTATAAGAGGATCATTTATAAAGCCACTTTCAAGTGCATCTACTCTTGAAGGGAATCTTCCATAGGAGAATGCCACTTTCATATTCTCGGCGGAGGTGAGAAAGTCAATCCATGCCCATGCGGCATCTTTTTCTTTTGAGCCGCTCCATATACCCAGACTGCTGCCACCCAACGATGTTGCTCTCCTAACCTGCATAGGATGAGGAATAACATCTATTTCGAAAGCGGCATTTGCAGCCCTTAGGGGAGCAATTTCCCAATCACCTGCTATGTACATTGCAATTCGACCACCCAGAAAAGAGTTTCTGATATCGTCCCAGGTATCGTAGGCTATAGCTCCCGGAGGAATTACCTTATGGGTAGTGAAGAGGTCGGTATAGAATTTAAAGGCTTCTTTACCCTCGGGCTCGTTGAAGGTCACCTTTGTTCCGTCCGGGCTGAAGAGGCTGCCTCCATTCGCATACAACCACGGGAACCAACCATAGGCGGCTCCGCGACCGCTTCTAATTCCAAAACCATATTGATCGTCATGAGTCAGTTTCTTGGCAACTTCCAGGAATTCGCTCCAGTTCATCGCCGTATCTCTGGAATAGTTAATACCCGCTTTTTCAAAAACAGTGTTGTTTATTATCAGTGCTGTCGCATCTGATATCCAGGGAAGAGCATAGATATTCCCGTCGAGAGTGCTGGAGTCGATCGCACTTTTGAGGATCTCTTTGTCTTTTCCGCTTGCATAGATATAGTCATTCAGTGGTAGCAGCGTTCCAATAGCGCCTAACTCGACTGCCCAGGTTGTTGATACATGTATAATATCCGGGGCGACTCCAGCTAGACTTGCGGTAATGAATTTCTCCATCAATCCACGGTTAGGAACATTCTCAATCTTCAGTTCGACAGTTGGATTACGTTTCATAAACTCCTTTTGGGCCTTGACAAGCTCCATTTCTTCATTAGCTGCCATCTCGTCATATACCCACATGGTTATAACTGTCTTACCACCTACAAATGCAAAGAACACAAGCATAACAGCGGCAATTAGAAGAATCTTCTTAGCAGTCATTCAATTTCCCTCCTTTATAAATGCTGTCGTACTGGAAGCCTTTTCAGTAAATCAATAGATTATTATTCTTTGCAAGTTCCATGAGTCTGGTTCTGTTATCTTCCGTCAAGTCCGAGGTAATAATTCGCTCTTTGCCTGTCCATTTCTGTGTCAACACGAGCGACCTTTTGAAGTGTTTTGAACTGGTTGCCAGGATAAATATCTCGTCGCATGCATTGCATATCAGTTTCTTTGTTTCCGCCTCAAGAATGTTCGATGCATAGTAGCCGGTTTCGTCGAAACCATTGACACCAAGGAAGACCTTGTTAACGTTGTACCTGTTCAGGAAGGGATTAATCTCAAAATCGAGAAAATTCATTGTATTGTGCTGAAAAGTGCCCCCTATAACCACTAGATTTATGTTCGGGTACTGAACAACAGCGTTTATTATATAGAGTGAATTCGTGACAACGGTAAGTACCGTAGGTGGGTTCTTGCTGAGCTCTTCGAAAAAGAAAAGCGTGGTGCTTCCAGCATCTATAAAAATCACGTCATACTTCTCAACGAACTTCGTAGCTTTCAGGGCAATATGTCGTTTTTCATCAACATCGATTGCGACTTTCTCCTGGAATTCGGGATCATACCTTTGAAGCTTTGTCTGAATGGCGCCGCCATGAACCCTCTTTAATAGACCCTCTTGCTCGAGTTCAGAGAGATCGCTTCTGATAGTTACCTCGGAAACTCCCAGTTCGCTGGCCATCTCGGTGGATCTAATCTTTCCTTTAATAGACAACTCTCTAAGTATTTGTCTGCGCCTTTCTTCTGAAAGAATTATAATCGCCTCCTTTGTTGAAACTATATCACTATGGATTTTTGAAAAGCAAATTCAAAACAAACCGTATTTTCGTTTTATCTGTCTTTATTACCGATTATCTTTTTATTTCTATTCGTTTCTACATCTTTCGACTTACTACTTCCAATAATAGATGAAGAAATAAATGAGAAAAAAGAAAGAAAACCCAAAACCGTATAGGGTGTTTTTGTACTAAAAGAAAAATAAAATGAAAAGTTTCGAAGAAACGTTAGCATCAGAGAATCATAGAAAGCATAAACGGCGGAACATACATAATCGACTCGAAATCGATAAAGGACATCACTGGTCAGAGGATAAAAATTGAAGGGTACGACCCCGCATATCTATTTCCTGCCGGGGTTTTCTTTCCGTTCTCGATCTTCCCGATATGAATTCCGGCCTCGACGGGATAGTCTTTCTATCCAGAGAGCTTAAAGCCGGAATCGATCGATATCTTTCAAACTCAATTTCTGCCGGTTATAGTATCTATAGCCTTTTGAAGAGTGGCATCGCCGTTTCCGAGATACCAGTTGATTTCCTCTTCGAAGCTCTGTTCGATTACAAGATCCGGCTCTATGTGTTCCCCTTCAGCCCCATTGATAACTAGAATCTTCGACAGACAGAAGAGGAGACCCGTATTCGGCATGGTATAAAACGGATTGGTTATTCCGAAGTTGACCGGCTCGCTCGAGCGCTCGCCAATCACCACGGCGTCGGTGTTTCTCCTTATGAAGCTCAGGAAGAGAAGCGTTGCCGAGTTGACATTGGCGTTGGTCAGGATCCATATCCTGCTATCTTTGGCTTTCCATGAATAATCGGGATAGACAGGCAGGTTCCACGTCTTGATGGTGAAATGGCCAGATGATTCTCTTATGCCGATCTTTTCGACAAGGTCGGCCCTCACTTTCGTCAGATAACCCAGAACCGCCTCCAGGAAAAGCTGGAATCCCCCGCAGTTGTCCCGGACATCTATAAGGAGATCGGAGTGTCCATCTCCCGGGATACGATACATAAGATCGAGCGTCTCTTCCTGGTAATCGGGATGAAAGCTCGGAATTCTGAGGACCGCTACGGATTCGATCTGCCCGAAGGCCGGTGATCTATTTGAGTTTCTCATCATCTGCCAGTCTGAGTCGCTCACCAAAACAGAATTGACCGCAGTTTTGAGTATTTCATCGTTGAAAAGGTAAGCGACCTCCACTTTGGTGCTGTTCATAAACTGCGGAACTGCGTGAAAGAACCAGTTAATGAAGATATTAGGACCGGTCTCATCACTCTCGTGGTAACCCATCGAGCTGCCGTATTTCTCGTAGAGCTCGTCGATTGTGAATCCTTCTATCTCAAGGATAAAGCTCCCGACGGGTATTGAACTCCCAGATTCGATCACCAGCGCCCTGCCCCGTACTTCCCTGGTTTTGAAGGGAAGTACGTTGATTTCTCCGGGGAAAGACATTCCCGAGTGCTGATCCTTCAGGCTACCGGTAATCCTCCCCGCGACCAGAAAGAACTCACTCAGGGTCATTCCATCTTTCAGCGACGACTTCGCTTCTTCCACGAGATCGCGGAAGACCTCCTCGTCTATCTTTCGCCAGGGATCGTAGAAAAGACTTTCGATTTTCCCGACAAGAAAATCGATATCTTCCAGAAGCTGCCGGCGGGTGAAAGCCTCTCCCGGAAAGGCAGTTGAAAAGAGCATGATAAACAAAAAAAGCACAAGCAAAGACACTCTCTTCGTTGTTGATCCCTCCTTATATGTATATGCTACGCACTTACAAATTCCTAATAACAGAAGTCGCAGCGATTTAGTTTGATTTTTTAATCATTATCTGACAATTCATATATTTACTTTTCGAATAAAATTGTGGTCGATCATTTGATAGTAAAAACATTTTTTTGTTATAATTAGTTTCACTGATCTAACCATGGATTGAGAGATTTTGATTCTTTGGACAAACAGTTATTTTGTTGCTACCGTAGGCGGTGCACCGCTTTCCGTAATTAAACAGTACATCGAAAGCCAAAAAACCTCGCAAAGGAGGTGAAAAAGTGCAAATCATCGTCAAGATTAAATTAGAGCTAACCAGAGAACAGGTTACTCTTCTTCGAGCAACAACTAGAGAATACATCCGCTTGGTCAATAACATAGTAGCAGATTTCGTAAAAGCTGATGCACCCCTTAAATATACTAGTAAAACCGTTATTGCGGAGCTTCCCAGTGCAGTAAAAAACCAAGCGATAAAAGACGCTAGAAGTGTTTTCAAAAAGTATAAAAAGAATGTTTGTGCCAATGCCAGATTAGAACCAGAAGACCAAAGAGAAGTCAGAGTGCCAATTCTTAAAAAACCTGTCGCAATCTGGAACAACCAGAACTATTCTCTAAAAGAAAACATCCTGTCGTTTCCTGTTTTAATTGCCGATAAGTCTAAACGTATTGAAGTTAAAGCAGTGCTGACCGACTACCAACGGGAACAGTTAAACGGCAAACGCGGTAGTCTTCGTATAACGCAAAAATCAGGTAAATACATAGCCCAAATAGCCGTAGAAATGGATGAAGAACAGCCTGAGACCAGTAATAAAATCATGGGTGTAGATTTAGGTCTTAAAAATCCTGCTGTAGCCGTTTTGGAAGGAGGTAAAACCAAATTCATTGGTAATGGCAGACAATGCAAATTTATCAAGCGCAAACATCGTTCAGTACGGCGAAAACTCGGCAAACTCAAGAAGCTCAAAGCTATAAAAAAGCGCCACGACAAGGAACAGAGATGGATGAAAGACCAAGACCACAAAATCAGCCGCCAAATTGTTAATTTTGCTAAAGAAAATCAAGTTGCAGTTATTCGTATGGAACGCTTGACGAATATCCGCAACACGGCAAAAACAAGCCGTAAAAATGAGAAGAATTTGCATCCTTGGAGTTTCTATCGACTGGCAAAGTACATAGAATACAAGGCGACTCTGGTAGGAATTAAAGTAGAATACGTTAATCCCGAATATACAAGCCAGAAATGTCCAAAATGTGGTAAACACAACAAGGCCAAGGATAGAAAATACGTGTGTGGTTGTGGATTCAAAGCCCACAGGGATAGAGTGGGAGCGATGAATATTATTTCCGCAACTGTGGCAGATGGTGTAGTATAAGCGATAGTCTGCCAGCCCTAGGAGCTAATATGCTCTGCCTAGGGACGGGCTGCTGACACAGCCCTTAACTTGGGGTCATACTCCGATGCCAGAAACGGTCTTCGGTTTAATCACCCAAGAATCCCCTGCCTTCAGGCATGGGGAGTGTCAAACGATCTCGCCACTACCAGACCTTATGACCCTATACCCCATATTCGGTCGCCATAAGTCCTTTCACATATCGCCTTTTCATGGGTGGTATAATTTCCGTGCATTTTAAACCCCGAGGGAGTGTGATGAAATTGGATAGAGTGATTGTTGTGGGAAACGTGAATGTCGATATCATAGCCGGATCGATCGACAGGTGGCCCGCCTGGGGTACTGAAGTTGGAGTGGATTCCATAGAGGTTAGAATAGGTGGACAGGCTGCAAACTCGGCCGTGGTGCTTTCTAGACTCGGTTTCCCGGTGGAAATCGTCACGGTAGCCGGCGATGATTTCATCGGTAAAGGTTTTAAGGCGAGGTTCACCGAACTGGGCATCGATGTGTCTGATTTCGAGCTGCTGAAGGGCAGGACTCCCTTTTCCATAGCCATAACTCACAGCAGTAACGAAAGAAGCTTTTTCAGCAACGAGAGCGTCATGAGATCCCTCGACGTCGATTTTGTGGCAGACAGGCTGCGAGAAACAAAGAGCGCCCACATTCTTTTTTGCGGGATCAATGTGCTCAGAGGCTTGCATGAAGATAAATTGAGATCGCTTATGGATGTACTTAAAGAAGACAACACCCTGTACCTCGATACGGGCTGGCCGACGAACGGCTGGGAATATTTCAGACCGAAGGTTAGCAACCTGCTCAGTTCCGTCGACTGGTTCCTGCCAAATGAAGCCGAATTCCTGTCTCTCATGCAATTGGAGTATCTGGAAGAGGCCGTTCAAATTTACAAGAGTGACTACACGAGCAGGGCTCTCATAAAAATGGGTTCCAGGGGTTCGATGCTGATGGAAAAGGATCAATGCGAATTTCACCACGCGGAGAAAACCGGTGATATCGTCGATACGATTGGCGCGGGAGATGCCTTCAACGCCGGATTCATTTCCGGCCTGGCCGGTAATGGAAGAATAGACATTGCCACCGCTCACGCGGTCGCAAAAGACTGGATAGAAGGCAAGTACAGAACGTATATTACCTTCTGATACCTGTTCTGGAGTGAAAGAGATTTTCGACGGGGCGCGTAACGATCGATCTGTGAGTTATAATATCTTCGAATAATCGATTCGGGAGAGACTGCCATGGTGAAAGTGGTTACCGATAGTTCCTGCGATCTGCCTTTAGAACTCATCGAGTCTAATCGTATCACTTTTGTCCCCATGAATGTCGTGATCGACGGCAAATCTTACAAAGAGAACATAGATATCTCGCCCCAGGAATTCTGGAAGCTAATGGGCGAAGCTAAAACGCTTCCCAAAACCTCCCAACCTTCCCCGGGCGAATTCGCGGATATCTTCAACTCAATCCAGTCGGAAGGCGATACACCTCTCTGCATAACCATATCGTCAAAGTTGAGCGGTACCTATCAGTCGGCCCAGGTCGGCGCACAGTTGAGTGGAAACAAAGCCGTCGTTTTCGACTCTCTCGCAGGTTCTCTATCTCATGGAATCCAAGTTATTATGGCTTCCAGAATGGCGCTCCAGGGAAAGGGCATGGATGAGATACTCCATGCAATCGAAGAGTATCGCAAAAACGTCAGGATCATTATTCCGTTGTTGACTCTCGAGAACATAATAAAAGGAGGCCGTCTCAGCAAGTTTCAGGGCAGTCTCGCAAATATCCTGAATATAAGAATAATCCTTCACGGTGTCGAGGGAGAGGTGAAACTCTACAAGAAACTCAGGGGTGCCAATCGTTTCAGGCAGGCTATAATAGACCTCATAGACGAAGCCTCTCGCGAGGGAAAAAAACTCTTCGGTATCACACATGTTGACAACCAGAAAGATGCCGGTTACTTCGCCGACGAGATAAAAAAAAGGATCCCCGACGCCGAAGTGATTGTCGGAACGATGGGACCCACCATCGCGACTTACGCCGGCATCGGGGGATTGATTCTCGCTCTTTGAAGGCTAACTTGCACCCTCCCTTACCGTCTCTTCGAAAGCGGGCGGAATCTTTGGAACATCTTAATGCTGTCTCACAGGTAAAGATACCCGTTGTTTGATAACGATCCCGCTTTTTAACCAAACCGTAGCGAGCCTTACAAAACTCGCCAGATCCATTTTGACGTCTAAATGGAAAGTCTGTCCGGGAGTTGTACTCGTTGGCCAATTCTATGGGAGTTTTCAGATCGGTGTTTTCGGATTTCAAAGCCTCTGCTTTGAGTCTGGCTACATTCTCTATCCTGTCGAAATTCGTGGTCGCTTCGCTTTCGATTCCGGCGGTGGCCCTTTTTCTTAGATCTCTCGTATCGATGCCAGTGAAGTCGAAATCGGGAAGCTGGGAGTTTTTCGAGTACTCGGGGAGCTTTCCTGACCTGGTTTTGGTGATGATCATTGTCTTCTTATGGCTGGTAGGTTTTCTGGTTGAGCAGAGCGGACTACTAATCATCGCTTCGGGGAAAGTCCGGGGAAGTGTTCCCAAAATCAGAGAGGTATTGTTTAAGGTTCTCAGAACCGCGCCAAGGATAGTTGGCCTTTCCTCCTTTCTGGCCGGCGTTTACACATTCTGTTTCGTTCCTCTTCTTACAGTCTTCGCTTTTATCACCAGAAAGATCACCGACTCCGGCAATGGTGAATATCCCTCTTTCTTCACAGGTTTTTTTGGCTGGTTGCTCGCTGCAGTTTCCCTACTGATTCTTATAAGATTGATGCTCAGCTGGCTTTTCGCAATGCACTTCGGTCTGCTCTGCCGAAAGAAATTTCTGAAGGCCCTTGGATCGAGCAGGAAACTTGTGAAAGGAAACAGAATGAGACTGGCGCACATTCTGGGGCGTTTCTGGTTCTTAACTGTGACGATACTTCTAGTATTTTCTTTCGCCTTCAGATGGGGCCGCGAACTTATGATCAGTTACAGCAGAGAACCGACATCTTTCAATATATTCAGACTCTCGCTCTTCGCTTCCGCTGAAACGGTTTTTGTCACAGTCATCTGGATAATCGTCGCGGGACTGTTTTCAATTCTGGTTACCCGCCTCTTCCACGAACTGGTTTCCGAAAATCGTTTTGAGGGGCTTGAGAAAACTGGAGTTTCTTCTGTGAAAGAATCGACGATTCAGAAAAGACCCTGGATTCTATTTTTGATAGGTCTTTTCGCGTTCCAGGCGACTTATTTCGATTACTACGGTAAGCTCATGGTGGAATCGGAAGTCGATCTTCCACTGGTTACTGCGCACAGGGGAAGTTCTTTGAAAGCCCCAGAAAATACCATGAGCGCTATAATTCAGGCCGTACACGATGGTGCGGATATCATAGAAATAGATGTACAGCTGACAAGCGACGGACATGTAGTGTTGAACCACGACAGAACGCTCTCCAAAGTTGCCGGGGTAAGCAAAAGTGTCCCCGAGATGACTCTGGAGGAGATAAAGGCGATAGACGTGGGGAGGAGATTTTCCAGAAACTTCGCAGGCGAGAGAATCGCAACGCTGGAAGAAGTTATCGAGTATATGAGCGGAGTCGATACGAAAATAAAACTCAACATAGAGCTAAAAGATTACGAAAAAACGCCCTCGATCGTTCAGGCCGTTCTCGATATCCTCGAGAAACATGAATTCACGCAGAGAACCATTATAACTTCTACAAGCAGAGTTCGTCTGGCAGCCGTGAGAGAGAGTAACCCTGCCATTCAGATCGGACTGATAGTCACTTACATAACAAAAGACCTCTGGTCGCTGGACGTAGATTTCTACAGCGTGTCTTCCACCATACTGAACGAAACCTTCATGATACGCGCGCGTTCCTATGGCAGAGATGTGCACGTTTGGACGGTAAACGACACCGACTCGATGATGCGCTACACGAGCTTGGGAGTCTCTTCCATAATCACAGACAGACCCGAAACGCTTTCACAACTTCTGATCAGAAAAGCACAGCTATCGATATTCCAGAGAAGGGTCCTCGCGGTCCTCTCGTCCTAAGTTCATCATTACCCACAAACTAGAAGTCGTTCCATAGTACGGGAAGACGACTGTGATTGACAATTCTAGAGTTTGCAGCGTGTTGCGGGGCTTACGGGAGTGTACGCGGTCGTGACGGCCGATTTTGAAGGTATAATCGGCAGTATAGCCGCTTATACGGGAATCGATCCGGGCTGGCTTCCCATAGAGAGGATACTTTTCATCGTGATTATCTATCTTTCGGTAGTCTTTGGAGGCGCTGTCTTTATACGAAAGCTTTTCAACTTGATTCAGGAACTGGCCAGACTATCTCTCAGAATAATGGGGAGCAACGCCGTCCTTAACAACATCAGAATGGGTAAGGTTATCGGGATTTTCGAGAGGCTTGTCGTTCTGACTATTCTTACGGTCAACGTGAATAGGTATGGTGATCGCCGCCAAATCCTTCGCGAGGTTCAAACACTTCGATAGCAAAGTTTTCGCCAAATACTATCTCACAAGAACTCTCGCCAGCGTCATGCCGCCGCCATAGGCGGCATTATCCTCAGAACCTTCTGAACACGTTTTTCGTGGCCTTTGGCGGAAGTTATGACCGGTCAATCGTCGAACGCCGACAGATCATTCTTGGAGAAGGGGTTTTTCTTTGCACGGTCGAGGTACTTCAACCTGAAGAGGAAGTATATCATTCCAAGGACTTCCCAGAAAATGAAGAGCAAGAAGAAAGAGATGCTGAAATCTACCCCGACCTGATAAAGTAGGATGAGCATTATCATCATCGAAAATACCGTGCCGAGAACCGGTAAGATGCCGAACCATTTCCTGTTCACTATAACCGGTGCCTTTTCTTTGAGCCTGGGGTCTCTCTTCAATCTGAAGACGGCAAACATCGCAGGAACAATGACCGCGATCCCGCCTATCGAAGCGAAGGATGCAAAGAGATTCAGTCCGGATTCGCCGACCGAAATCAGCATGATCGAAGATAGAAGCCATATAATTGTGAGCAACACCCAGGGTGTTCCCCTCCTGTTTATCGATCCGAGTTTCGAGGGAAAGACATGCAGCCTGCAGAGCGCAAGTAAAGACCTCGTTCCCCACATGAATGTGGCGTTTATCGTGGTGGCGATTGCAAGAATCGGACCACCGAACGCGAAAACATAGAAAAGAAAACCGCTCAGATAATTCGAGGCGACATCGTTCAACGTGCCGTTTTCCAGCGTATCTCCGCCAACGCCGAATGAGACTACGGCCATCATAAGATAGCATATCAGCACAACTGTAAGAGAGAAGATCACTGAGAGCGGGAGATTCTTCTTGGCGCTCTCTACCTCTCCGCCGAGCTCTATCACGGCGTTGGAACCGGCAAAAGTGAATGTGAGAAGCGCCGAAGCGTAGATGATCGTACCCGGTCCTGTCGAGAAAACGGCTTCAAGGTTTTTACTATCAATGTTTCCCATGCCCGGTACGGTGTAAACGGCTATGGCGATGAACAAGAGAGCCACAGCAACTATCTCCACACGGGAGGCCATTTTCAATCCAAAAAGGTTGACCAAATAGAAAAAGGTTAAAACAATTAAGGCCACGGGTACAAGAGAGAGGTCATTCCAGATCCCTTTCATATACGATGCCAACGCGAGTGCATTCAGAGGGAAAAGGCCCACAAAAGCCCCGAAGAGATATGCCCAGAGACCTAAAAACGCCGCTTTTGGCGAAAAAAGGAAGGCGCCGTATTTGAAAGTTCCCCCCGTAGTTGGAAGTGTCGAGCCGAGTAACATGATGTTGATCATTATGACCGCCATCGGGAGGAAGGCTAAAACAAAAGCCATTATAGTTCCGGCTCCCGCACTCTTGTAAGCGATCGGCATAAAGACGAATATCCCGGCTCCGATCGTCATGCCGATTTCTAAAGCGACGAGATCCCAGAACTTGAGGGCTTTTTTCATATTGGACACCTTTCCGGCCGATTACGGGGAACAATAAAAACGGTCTGAGTTGTATATCGTGTATTATACAACACGGCTACTCCTGTTATCGCGGCGCAGACAATAATTAAGCTCTCCATGGACGGAGTCATGGCGGCAATGCCGGGGATCGTCTGCGCCTTAAGGTTTTTGGCTGTCACACTACTCGCGGCCATCGGGTTCAACTCGTTCTACAAAGCCTGTGGTTGAAATAAAAAACCTCCCTTTTCGGGAGGTTTTGTGAATCGCCCACTTATGAAACGGTAACGGGGCCCGTGCCGCCGGCCTTTCCCGTGAAATACTGGTGGGCAAAAACCGCTCCTACTAATCCGAAGCCTATCAGGTCGGTGACCCAGCCGGGATAAATGAGGAGCAACCCGCCGATTATCGCCGCGATACGTTGCCAGAAAGGCATTAGCTTGAACATGAAGCCCTCCATCCCCGCCGAAATTCCCAGCATTCCAACAAAGGACGTGACGACTATGAAGACCGTCTCCAAAAGCATCACCGGGTTTGATAGGGCAGCGGGAGTCAGGAGCAGGTTCGGGCTAAGTGCAAATATATACGGGATTATGAAGGCCGTTATGGCGAGTCTAGTCGCCGTTATGGCCGTCTTGAGAGGGTTGGATTTCGCGCTGGCCGCGCCGGCGTACGCGGCCAGCGCCACAGGCGTTATTATATCCGCCACGATACCGAAGTAGAAGACGAACATATGTGCCGCCATCAGGGAATGCCAAGTCTCACAACGATAGGGGCCGTTATCGTGGCCATGATGACATAGTTGGCCGTTGTCGGAACGCCCATTCCCAGAATAATACAGGCTATCATCGTGAGAAAGAGAGCGATGATCGGTATTCCTCCCGAAAGGTTGAGAAGTCCGGTCGCCAGTTCGAGCCCAATGCCTGTCAGGGTGACCGTTCCTATGATTATACCGGCAACCGAGCAGGCGATCGCGACACCTATCGTATTGCGAGCACCGTTCTCAAGCGCATCACCCGCGCTTTTGAATGTTATCCTGGTGTCCTTTCTGAACATACTAACGATTATCGCCGAGACTATCGAATAGAAGGCCGCCATTGCCGGGGTGAAACCGGTCATCATGAGATAGATGATGACGAAGAGCGGGATCAGCAAAAAGCCTTTTTTCAGCATGAGCTTGGTGAAGTTTGGTATGTCCTTGCGATCAAGTCCCCTCAAGCCAAGTTTCTTGGCCTCGAAATGGATCATCAGGAAGATGCCCGTGAAGTACAGTACCGCCGGCAAGAAGGCCGCGATCACGATATTCGAGTAAGGGATGCCCGTTATTTCGGCCATCAGGAATGCAGCTGCACCCATTATAGGGGGCATTATCTGTCCCCCAGTGGAGGCCGTCGCCTCTACCGCCGCCGCAAATTCAGGGCGATAACCTATCTTTTTCATCATCGGGATGGTGAAACTGCCCGATCCAACTGTGTTGGACACGGAGCTCCCCGAAACCATTCCCTCGAAAGCGCTGGATATTACGGCGACTTTGGCCGGTTCTCCTGTGGCGAAGCCGGCGATCGAGTTGGCCACGTCTATGAAGAACTGACCGACGCCAGTCTTTTCAAGAAAGGCTCCGAAGAGAATGAAGAGAACGATAAAAGTCGAACAGACGCCCAGAGGAATGCCGATCACACCTTCCATGGTGTAGAAAAGGTGAACGACTATACGTCTGTAAGAGAAACCCGAATAGAAAGTATATATGATGAAACCGAGAACGACTATCACTATTGGCAACCTGACGGCCCTGCGGCATATCTCCAGCAGAATCACGATTCCCACGATGCCGACGAAGATCTCGAAGGGCGTGTACATGCCGGCCCTGGCTGCAATCTCGTGAAAATTGACAACATAATAGAAGAAGGCAGCCGCTCCAACGCTTCCAAGTAACAGGTCGTACCAGTGGATGTGATCTACCATCTGGGTGTACTTCCTTCTGGCGGGGAAGAGGATGAAGGCTATGAATATCGCAATGGCGATGAAACTGGCTCGTTTTATCTGTTCGGGCAGCGTCACCACGACGTTGGTCCAAAGCGCGAAGATTGAATAACCTATCAATAGGTACCTGACTATTATCTTACTTTTCCCCGTGAACTGGCGCACGCTGGATTCACGATCGAATTTCTCCAGTACAGCTTTTGCGTCAACTTCACCTATATCAATTTGATTATTCTCTTTTTTTTCTTCATTCACCGAGAACACGCCTCCCGTTCGCGAATATTATTATATGTATTTGTCAATTCACTTTCCGTTCTCCGACCTTAGCCTCCATCTTCGATTCCAGAAGCCGGCGTTATGAGAATGAACCGGTTCTGGCCACACAACTCGCGCAGACTGAAGTCTTTTCGATCAGTATGCAGTATATGATCGCTGACGGTACCCACTACATAAGCTAGATAATCGATCTTCAGGTTGAAACCCGTTATCTGCATCCATCTTCAAACCTTTCAAATATAAGCCCTTCGGGAATTTCCGCCGCGACACCCGCGCCGAAGCTTTTGAAGCGACTGGAAACCAGATAGATATGGTTCTTTCTCACCTGATAAACCTCTTCGATCGGACTCTGGTTAACGGAATGCACAAAAGAAATCGAGAAGTATCCATTGTCTTCCATTATGAACGATGTGATCTCTTCGCCTGTTCTTTCATCCATCAAAAGTAATCTGGTACTTTTTGCGAGCAGGCGCACGGTAGAAGCAAAAAGGCCATCGCTGTCCCTAATTCAAAGAACCGAAACAAAATCATCGGGCGCGTCAAGCGCCCGATGACATAAGAGCGAAACACTTTATTGAATGACTCCAAGTTCTCTGAAATACCTCTCCGCGCCGGGATGGAAAGGCACGGAAACACCGGTGACTGCCAGATTGATATCCAGTTCTCTGCCTTTTGCGTGCCCGGCGATTATGTCTTCCCTGCCCTCAAATATTCCTTTGACGATATTGTAGGCGATATCCTCGGGAAGATCCTTACGAACTATGAAGGTCGCCTTTACGGCAACTGTGTTGACCGGCTCTGTGACTCCCTTGTAGGTATCGGGCGGAATCACGAATTTTACATAGAAGGGGTAGTTCTTAATTAGCTCTTCGGCTACTTCCGGCTCGACGGGTAGAATCGTTATCGGGTTCGTGCTTGAAAGTTCCGCGATGGCCGTGGTGGGAATACCTGCGGTTGTGAAGAAGGCGTCGATCTTTCTATCCTTCAGAGCCGCAGCGGAATCTGCGAAAGAAAGATACTGCACTGAGATATCCTTGAAAGTTATTCCGTAGGCTTCCAGTATCTGTATGCTGTTGGCCTCGACACCGCTCCCTGCATCACCGACAGATACTCTCTTTCCCTTTAGATCGGCTATCGATTTAATACCGGAATCGGCTCTTGTTACTACCTGACAGACTTCAGTGTAAGCTGTGAAAAGAGTTAAGAAATCCGTGATGGCACCCGCCTTGAAGAGAACTGTTCCCGTGTACGCATAGTGCATGACATCGTTCTGCACAATGGCGATGTCAACTTCTTTACTGGCTATGAGTCTTATGTTTGCGGCAGAGGCTCCCGTCGATTGAACCCTGATCCTGATATCAGGGAAGCGTTGACCTACGACCTGAGCAATGACGCCACCGAACGGGTAATAAGTTCCCGAAGTTCCACCGGTTGCAAGATAGAGATTAGTTACCCCAAAACTGGTACAAAACAGCAGTGCGAGAAGCAAACTCACCAGGAAAGCTTTTCTCACATACATCCCCTCCACTAGTAGATCTCTCATGATGTCGAACAGAACGCACAATTAACTCGACAGAGAAAAATCCTACACAAAGACGATTTTATTTTACGTACAAATAACTGGGAATTTGGAGTTAAAAATTGTTTAGCATAAACTCTTCACGTATTCCAAGGATTTTTTACCCACAAGAAAGGCTCCAATGCACGTTTATCCGCAAAAAATCAAAGAAAAAAGATCACGCAGCCCCAAATCGGACAGGACGCGTGATCTTTAATTAAAATAGTTCGATTATCTGTAGAAGACCCACCAGTTGTTCAAGCTGTACTTATAGTTGTCGTTTACGGAACCGCAATTGTAGTATGAAGAGGAACTTGTGTATACTTTGTTGAAAGAAATGTATTTGCCGCTACTAACCTGTCTGAGCCTCACCAACTCGCCGTAGTACAACTTATCGCCACCGAAGAGCAATCCAAGAACATTTATGAATGTCGGCTCGACAATAAGATCCCATTGACTGGTTTCATGATTCAGGTACAGGCAGTAAGTAGTCGAGAGCATTTTGTACTTGTCGTCTTTTTTGTCTATGGAATAGTACTTGGAGAGGTTATATGGCGCCAGGCACATATCGCTCAACTGCGACGTAGCCCTCATCCAGACGACATGATCTTTGGTGACCGTTCCCTGCTGCCATCCCCATCCGTCTCCCGTTCCCTTGTCGCCTTTGTTTGTGAGTATAAGGCGGCAGCTGTATCTCCCGGAAGCCTCTCTGTCCGTTCCGTTGACCTTGACAAGATCAACTCCATAACTGTCCCAGGTTGGAATGAAAAGGATCCACGATCTATCCCAGTACGACTCATCGGAAATCTTCATGTATCTGTTCAAGGCATAGTTCAGGACTCCTACCCAATCATGGTCAGCGACACTAGCGCTTCTGCCGTAGGTCATTTCTCTCTCGAGATTGTTTATTCTCATCGAAGGCATATAGGCAGCTATGGCAAGCGATTGTACCTGAGAATTCTCAGAGCAGATGTTGAGGGCGTAATTCGACTCACTTAGGTATTCGTCGGCTATAAAGAGGTTGTTCGCTATATTTTTGTGGGTGTTTTCGAGAAGCGTGTGTGTATAGGATGTCTGAAGGATATTGTTGTTGGTACTTCTGGAGATCGAGTACCTCCCATCCGAGAGATTCTCGAAGATATAGCGCCTCATTAATACCTCGGGCTCCTTGGTGCTATCGAGATCCTGATGGGTGTAGTTCAAGATTCGGAGTTCTCCGTTGGGATCGGTCGCCTGTATGGCCTCATCCACACCCGCGAGCTGAATCTCCTGCTTATCAAGGGTAAGCTTTACGCCCTTCGCCGGATCTTTGAAAATTTCGTAAGCGGGAGTCAAGTATCCCAAAGCAGTTTTAAGACCTATTTGTAGTACCTCTGTAGAACCTGCAACGCTGAAATCCATCGGTTGAGTATTCCAGAGCACTCTAACTACTATTCCCGAATCCTTTCCGAGAGCCTTAAGGGCCGCGTTGTCGGCTTCGTTGAAAAACCAGGCTTTGTCCGGGTCGTATAACGGTTCGGTCATGAGTGACTCTCCGCCGAGTGCGTATGTTACGAACGTCTCAAGCCATTGCCAGAATATTTCTACCTCTTCCTCGATATAGGCTGTGTAGTTTTGCAGGTGAAGCGGGGCGAGGCTGGTTCCCTGTTTGTGCTCGTATTCCACAAGCAAGTTCAAAGCGAGCAGCTGGCGTGTTGTCAACGCCTTGAAAAGGGCAACATAAGCCTGAATGTACTGTATGAACACCGGGGAGTCGGGAGAACACCTTTTGTAAAAACCGAGATCCCCGGTGGGTTCACCTATCAATCCCAGCGTTCTCAGGGAGTTCATGGCATTGTTCATGTAAATCTCGAAGAGCGACAAATAACTCGTCTCGGCGGTTCCACCGACGATGACCTTCTTGATATTCAGCATAACCTGATCCAGTTTGCTGTTCCATATATCCTGCATAAGCGATTCGATACTCAAATCGGTCGAAGTTGTCGCAGGCAGAGTGGTGATGTACAGGTATTTCCCTGTGCAAACCTCGATGGGAGTGAAATAGTTCTGATCGACCATTCTGATGTAGGAATCGTAATATTGCTGATCGAGCTTTGTCAGGATGCTCTGGATCTCTGTGTCGATAGTGTCGAGCTTTTCTGACATGGTGTCGAGCTTGGCGTTTACTTCCTGTATCTGATTGAGAATCTCGTTTATCAACTCGGTGGTCTGGTCGCCCAGTCCGAACAGGTTTTTCAAGACCCACGAAATACTACTATAAGCAGTATTTGCGACTATTCCCGATGTAATGCCGCTGAAGAGATCCTTGGCCAGAATGGATATATCGAAATCCAGTGTCGCCGCCACGCCGAAGTTGTACCTCGCTCCTCCGACTATCGCTTCAACAATGGTTTCGACGAAATCCTTGTAAACTCCACCGAAATAATCTTCCACGAAACTGGCCAGCCTCTCCATGGAGAAATAGGTAGTTTCGAATTTCGGGTAAAGCTGGCTCAGGACATTTATATCGGGAGGAACGTTGAAGGCATCCCTCACCTGTTCGACGGCATCTTTGTAGCTAATTCCCATTCTGAACATGTATGCCGCGAAAACAGATGATACGGGGTTTACCAGAATTTGCTCGGTGTAGAACGATTCTTCGACTATCGAAGCCAGAGCATCGGTATCTTCGGGTTCCTCTCCGGTGTTGAAGGTGGCAAGAACCACTACGGGAAACTTCAAGCCCTCATGAACTGGAATTGAGAACCTCCCGTATTTGTCGGTGAGGAACTCACCCTCGACGACTGGATTTCCCTCCATGTCGAGGACTTTTACTATGGCGTTTTCAATGTACTCGTCCGTGAATACCGTCCCCTTTATCTCGTTTGTACGGAAGATCTTGATACAGCCGGTAAGCAAAACAACCAGAACAACAAGTGATACAAGTACCACTTTTCTCATCACAACTCGCCCCCAATTATCCCGATTTGCAAATCAGCTTAAAGATGAAAGATTCGGCTAGGTAAAAGAGTATGGAGTCCGTGTAAGTTGACTTGACAACTAATTATACGAAAAAAAAAGTAGAGATCAGTCGCCTGTGCTAACTATAGTAAAAAAATTTTTTGAAGTGAATCAGGAAACTCTAATTAGCTACCCCCGTCATACAGATATTTTACGATCCTGTCGTCGTAGGCTATCAGGCCTCTCTCCTCAAGCATGGAGATAAGCACCGAAGTGAAGAGCTTCCCTATGCTGGCTATAAAATACGGCTGTTCTGGAGTCGCTTATAGCTCTCCAGTCTTTCCCTCGGCTGTGTTGAATCGGTTCTCAATATCCGCTTCAAATCGCCTTTACACTTTCAAACGTAGAGTCGTGCTCGAAACATGCATTGTTTACAGTCTGAAAGTTATCCATGCAAATATCTCTCCCATGCCTCTTCATATTTTTCCGGAGGGGTTTCTATGATTATCTTCGATTCCTCAGCCATCCGTTCCTGATCGTAACCCACAAATGCCCAGAATTCTCTTTTGAATTTCGAGAAGTCGAAACTCTCCCCTTCTTTCGCCCTGGCCATCTCTTCGTATTTGAGGTACTTCAGGTATTTAACGTTGAAAGGGTGCGCGCCATCGTCGGCACCGGCAGGAAAGGCGATTTCCTTCCTCAGCAATAGATCTTTGATGTACTCAATGTTTCTCTCAAACAGCTCCGGCCCCACCACTCCCGAATGTGCGGAAATAACTGTCGAAAAGTTCAGGTTTCTCAGGGATTTGAGAGTCTCCGTGAAGGTCACCAGATCACCCCACAACGTAACCGGAACCGGTTCTTCAAGTAGATCACCGGCGAAGAGCACAGATTCCTGCCAGTCCAGGCAAACCGAAGAGCAGACCGTGTGTCCGGGCATGTGACGAAATTCGACTCCGTCGTCTTCGAAAAAAAGACTGTCGCTGAAAGTGATGTTCGGCAATCTCATAAAGATATCGACTTGACGGAAGCGCGAAAGCTTCGAATAGTCAAACTCCCATCTCTCCTTCATCCTCTTTCTGGCAAGGGTATGAGCCAGAATGTCCGAATTGTCGAAAGCCCCGTTGCCCCATACATGATCGAAATCCGAGTGCGTGTTGAATACTATAAGACGCCCTTCATAGCCATTGCTTCGTAGGTATTGCTTTATCACATCCATCCACTGCGGACCGAGAAAGGTGTCGCAGAGATAGGCTCTCTTCTCTCCCAATACCAAATATACGGAGGTGTCGCAGCCCATTGGGGAGTCACCGTCTTCAAAGGTGAAAAGCACCCCCCTCTTTCCAATCTCTCGTATCTTCAAATCCGCACCCCCTATTCGCTCTCCTGAACCACCGCGATCACTCTGGCTATCGACGAATCGGCATGTATCTTCAAAGGGAGAGCGATGACTTTAAAATTGACAACCTCCTTCAGCGACGCAAGGTTGGTCAGATTTTCGATAATCAACACTCCGTTCGTGAAGAGTATCCCGTGCACCGGGTAAGGATACCTGTCGGGTGAGGACGAGTCGAAACCGACGGCCTTGACTTTTTTCCCGACCAGAAATTTCGCAAACTCTTCGGTAATACAGGGATTTTCGACAAAATACTCGCGGCTTCCAAAAATCTCGTCTCTACCCGTCCAGAAGAGTACTATACTATGTTCTGCTATTCTATCGGCGTATTCCTCCCTCATAAGGATCTCACTATAGCCTCTCACATCTAGCAACACACCACTGCCCACGAAATTCTCGAGAGGCATCTGGTCTATGTACAGGGAAGAATCGCTCATGTGCATCGGGCCGTCTATGTGAGTTCCCGAGTGCATCGAGATTTGGAGCCTGTGGTTGTTGAAACCGTCGATAGAAAGATTCCTGGAGCGTTTCAGCGATGTCGCGTCATCTCCCGGATAAACGGCCTGTTCATCGACTATCGTTCTCGTAAGATCTATGTATCTCTTCATGCCTTCACCTCGATTCTAGATTATTCAAGGATACCATCGCTGCGGCCCATAACAAAATCCGACCAGAAACGTTTTATGAAAAGGAGTGCCGGGATGCCTATTATCATACCGAATATACCCAGAAGCTCTCCTATCGCTATCACTGCGACCAGTATTATGAACCAGTTCATTCGCAGTCTTTTCGACATCAGCATGGGCGTCATTACCCATCCATCTATCACACCGGCGACCAAAAGTATCGCGATGACTCCGAATACACCCCAAAAACCGTGTGCGGCGTTTCCCACCAGCAGAAAAGGTATTCCAGTCATGACGACACCCACGTAGGGTATATAGTTGGTAATCGCTCCGAGTATTGCGAAGAAGAGGGGGTGAGGAATTCCAAGCAGAAAAGCTCCGGCACCTATCGTCGTACCCACCGACAGGGCTATTATAGTCCTTTGAAAGACGTAGTTCTGCAGGTCGCGGTTAAAACCTCCTAAAAAATCACGAAGACTCTCCCTATCGCAACCGGGAAAGACGACCGGCACTATCTTCTCCGAGAAATTCTTTTTGTTTCTCAGCAAATATACCGAGCCGATAATGAGCAGCACCGCACCGGTCAACCAGGACGAAGCACTGGCCGCCACTTTTCTGGCCGTATCCAGTGCAAACCCTATCATCACGTTGTTCAAACTTCCGAAAAAATCTTTGACGCTGACGGCGACAGATTCCGGCAGTCTCGCCATGAGCCTGTTGAACCTTTCTCCCTCAAGAATCCTGTCTATTTCATTTCCGAAGGAGCTTATGTTGGAAATAATCATGGGTATCGAGCTGGAAAGGAGATATACCACTATCACCACCAGACCGACTCCTGTTAACAGTGCCGCGAGACGCCTGGCCCTTTCGTTTTTGAAAAAGCCAGTCGGGACCTCTATTAACATGGCGAGTATGAGAGAAAGTGTGAGAATCCTCGAGGTGAGAGGAAAGAGATAGAGAGAAGCGATATACAAAGTTATATACGCTATCAGCCAGTTTCGTGTAGTCTTCATGCGTCACCGAGAATCTTATCGGATGAGTTTCGGTGGCCCCACGTTGAGAGTGAGCCAGTAGTCTCCGATTGCGCGGACGACCTTCACGAATTCACCGAAATCGATCGGTTTTACGAGATATGAGTTGACCCCGTTATTATAACAGACAGCCCTGTCACCTTCCTCGTGCGAGGAAGTCAGAACAATAACTGGGATCCTTCTTGTGCGCTCATCGTTCTTCAGTTCCGACAGCACCTCGTGTCCTGAAATGCCGGGCAGCTTCAGATCGAGCAGGACGAGATCCGGTGTGGGGAAGCTTTTTCTGTCGGTGAATTTTCCCTTTCCATAGATATAGTTCAACGCTTCTTCGCCCGTCCTGGCAACGTTTATCGTATTTTTCAGACCGACCTGAGCGAAGGCATCCAGTGTAAGTTCTATATCCATCACGTTGTCTTCAACCAGCAAAATAACTGCAGCACTCATTTATTCAAAGCCTCCTTCAATTTTATGGAGAAAGCACTCCCCTCGCCGGGCGTCGATTCCAGGAAGATCTCGCCCCCCATAAGATCGACACATTTTCTCACTATCGCAAGTCCAATACCTGTGCCGGGGTAGTCCTCGGCAGAGTGCAGACGCTGAAAGATTTCGAAGATTTTCTTGTAGAACTTTCTGTCTATCCCGATACCGTTGTCCTTTACCGTTAAGAAAACGTACCCGTCTTCTCTCATGGAAGATATGTTTATTTCTGGGGGTCTTTCAGGTACGTGGTAGGTGAGCGCGTTCTCAATGAGATTTACCAGTATTCGATTTAGAAGCGCGGCATCGGCTTCTACGAAATGAAGCGTCCCCTCCACCGTGACTTTTCCTCTTTCCTCCTTGACTTTCGAAGCAAGCGTATCGAGCGCTTTATCGACGGCCTGTGCAAGCGATACCCTTTCGATATTCAAAGCCGCTCTACCCAATCTTGAGTAATCAAGAAGATTCTGAATCAGTGCGGACATATTCTCTCCCGCACTGATAATGTAATTGAAATACCTGCCGGCTTCGGGTGGAAGCGCTCCGGAATAACGTTCCGAAATTATCTGGGCAAAACCTTTTATGGCCCTCAAAGGAGCCCTGAGGTCGTGCGAAACGGAATAGACGAAAGATTCGAGCTCTTTGTTGGCCGTCTCCAGCTCGGCGGTTCTCTCTTTGACCCGTCTTTCTAGTTCCTCAAGCGTTTTTTCTCTTTGGGTCACATCCTCGAAAATGACAACTATCTCGTCCTTCCCGTGGCGGTAAACATAGTTATCTGTCCAGAAAGCGATTCTGTTGTCTTTGTATTTTTTTAGGGGATGACGCTGGGACAAACCGCTTTTATACACCTGTATTATTATATCATACAACCCTATTTCCATAATACCGGGAAAGACCTCTTCGACTCTCCTCCCTACAATCTCGTCGCGACTCACTTCGGTTATCCTACATCCTGCAGGATTCATATCCAGAAATACAACCTCATCATTTTCTCCGACCTTGTAGATCGCAACTCCGATATTCATGTTCGTATAGAGCTCCCTAAAGCGCATTTCACTTTCTTTGAGCGCCCGCTCGGCTTCCTGCTGTATGGTGACATCCTCGAGAATTCCAAGAATCCCTTCAGGTTTACCTTCTTCATTGAAGATTGTGGCGTTGTGAAGTCGAACCACCACCTTTGAGCCGTCCTTTCTCTCTCTTATCAACAACGTTCCCTTTTGGTAGTCTCCCGAAAGGGTCTTTTCGGTCAAATCTTTGTGGGTTTTGATGTCTTCCTCGGGAACTATGGGAAGCGGTTTGCCTATCACTTCTGAACGTTTCCAGCCAAAGACCTTTTCGGCTGCCTGATTCCACTCCGTCACGTTATATCCCATGTCCAGACTGATAATCGGCACCGGCGAAGCTTCCACGATCGCAGCAAGTCTTTTCCGGGCCAGAGCGAGTTCATGCGCCGCCTCTTCTCCCTTTAGCTGCGCTTCTTTGTTTGACATGGCCCAACCAGTGAGGGCCGTTGCGATAGGATAGACTAGCATAACCGGAACTGCGGTTATCGAGAAGAAGGCTTTCCTCGGATCATCGGGAAGAAAAAACATGCAGAACAGCATGATCAAATGTACTACAATCCCGAAAAGATAGAGTTCGACTAGAGTCATCTGGTGGAGAACTTTTCGCCGTCTGTATCTCCACAAAAGACCCGTCGTAGCCGAGCAGATTATCACTGATACGCCTACTGCCGCTCCAGAACCACCCATAAGGATCCTGATTGCAGAGGTCATTATTACAGTTATAATCGAGGGAATGAATCCGAAGTAAAGTCCAGTAAGGCTGAGAACCACCGAACGCGTATCGAAAACTACCCCAGGAGAAAGTTCCCAGGAGTTCATCATAACCGCTAAAGCTATTACTCCGAGCAGGAGGCCTGAGATGATCTTCTGCAGAAGGAGTTTCTCCTTTTTAAATCTTATATACAGTGCACTGTATATTACCGCGAGTGAAATAAGCAATGCGGCGTTGTTGACCAGCGCCAGCGCAGCTTCCTTGCCCATACACCCGCCCTCCCCAGAGTCCGAATTATTCGTTCATAAAGCTATTATATCCTCAAGAAGCCTTATTATTGACTCTAGAAGTCTCTTTTATACACTGGATTTATATCTTGCTATCTCGTCTTTAGTCACAAGTCAAGAGAAGTAAAATATACTCAAGCACAATGCATATCCCGATGAAGCAAAGGAAGTCGCAAAACAGGCCTATATTATCTCCTTTGCTGGAGGATTTCAAGACAATGACTTTTCAAACAATCAGACCAGAGCTTTTCAACCAGTTCGTTCACGTCAAGAAGCTTTGCGGTCCCAATTACGAAAAAATCGCCCTAACGACGACAAATCTATTCTGCGCTCTGGCTGACCTATAATCGGAGTTCTTTGTGGTAAGTGTTATATGTCTCGATTGGTGTCAATCAAGAGATACAACGAGCGATAAACTCACCCGACTTTTCTCTTAGCTTCTCACTCCGCAGGTTCTAACCATTCGTCTTCATCGAAGGGAAATTCTAACCCTTCATCTATAACCGTAGATACCGTTCCGGTAATGGAACCGATTAGAACGTATGTTGTTGGTTCTCCAGGTGTAGGAATCGGGAATATATAGTAAGGTTCAAAAAGCCCTGGGTACAGCGGTCTCCTGAAGAAGACCCAGGTTGGAGGATCTTTGTACTCTGAAAGCATCTTTAAAATACTCATGGCATCTGAGAGATCGTAGCTCATGTACAGCGGGGGGATGGGAATATCGTAACAATCTCTAATAAAGGCATCGTACAGACGAGGCTCAGACCAGACGCCGTCAATAAAGTCTATCAAAGCCGATCTCGCGGAACTGCCCTGGAGGTTAAACTGGAAACCGAAGACCCATTTTTGAACTTCTTCCGCACTGTTGAAAGGAGTTCCATCGCCGCCCCAGATGACACGCAAATTGAGTTCGCTTTGTGGATATACAGCCTTGATCCTTGAAACAGCCTCTGAAACGAGCCTCTGAAACAACGTGGGTCCTCTCATGACAAGACAGCCAGATAAAGTAAAGACTATCGCTGCTAGTAACACCAATAGAAGAATTTTACGCATGCCAACACCTCCCTTGAACTGATTTTCCTCGCCAGATATGCAAGAACATCTGCACAGTTAAGAATATAGTATTATACATCATCCAGAATGCGGACCAAGTCTTTTGAAGATCATAGAACTTGCACAGACTTAGAAAAACGAAGTGCTTGTATATAAAAATTGATAGAAAGGAAGAAGAGATGGGGATCGGAAACAGGAATCGAGGAGATGGAAGTCGATTTTGACCTGTTCGAGGAGTAAAGACCTGAGCATGGAGATCGCTCTTTGGATTGTTTCGAACACTTTGTACCTCTTTGTTTCCGACTTAGTCTTCTCGAGAATGAATCGGTGAAGGTCATTGAAAATCAGATAGGCAAGAATAACCAGGATAGTCCAATGTTTGTGGCCATCTTCAGTTGAGAGTCCGGCTTTACCGAGCGTGAAGTGTTGTTTGGCAGTTTTGAAGTAGGACTCTATGGACCATCTGTTGAGATAATACAGGAAGATATCCTCAGATGAAAGCTCAGTATCTGAAGAGATCAGGGTGGTTCTTCTCCCGTCATCCAGCTCAGCCACAACTATCTTGAGAGGAACTCTAACAGACTTGAAACGGACAACTCTCTGGTGGAATCTGACGGTTCTATCTCTTATGACGACCTCCTTTGACTGGCCAGTTGAGTATCATCCACAACCAGTATCATCTTCTCAGAAGAGGTTGAGAGAATAACCTTCTGGATCAGCTTCTCAAGGTTCTTCCAGAAGTTAGGTGGATATTCATAGCTTCCTGTGTGTCTTCGTTTGCCACACGGGCAAGAACCTTATTCGGGGAAATACTTTTTAACGGTTCACCTCTATTAGAAACTTTCAGACGTTTTTGCATGCAATTCTGTTTCTTGAGCTTGTTGAACAACATTTCCAAACATCTCAGACGCACTTTCCGTTCTTAATTCTTTCAAGTATCTTCTATTAGTTGAAATGCGGTAGAGCCAGGAATTGGAAAAGTTGATTAAACTTAAGGACCGAATGCAATAATCGGACAATTAAAAAAGGGGAGAAAACTCTCCCCCTGGTGGAGCCGAGGGGATTCGAACCCCCGGCCTCCGCCTTGCGAAGGCGGCGCGCTCCCAGCTGTGCTACGGCCCCACGACAGATGAATTATAGCCTGAATTTAACGAGAATTCAATCACGAATCGGTTAATTCGAGCGTCGAGGGAATTCCCAGCAATTCGCCAAATTTGAATGTGCCCAGATCACTCGAGTGACAGGTCTTCAAAATGTAGGCCGTATCTATCCCGTGGCCAGTTCCCCCGGCCGAGATTATCCAGTCGTTCACGCTCACCAGGCCCGAATCGGCGGCCATCATAGCGATCTCAATGGCTACCTTGGTCCCCTGGCCGAAGAGTCTGAGAGCGGTGGCGAAGATCTGGGGCGGGTAAGTTCCGCCGCTGCTCTTGTAGAAGGCGCCATCAAGACCCCTGAAGAGGTGCGTTGCCGTCAGGATAGCGTGACGCGAACCATAGTACATCTTTCTCACCTGTGGATCGAATTCGTCGTGGTCGGTTTTTTTGAAACCGACCGAGTGAGTCACTATCACCAGCCTTAAAGAGGAAGGAACAGTCTCGAAGGCGAGTTTAGCCACATTGCCGAGTGTTGAAGGCAAAACGATATCCCTAATGTTCCGTTTCAGCGCGCTTGTGAAAATGTGTTCCAGAAGTGTTTTCGTCGTTTCTTCGTCGCTTTTTTTGAAATAGATGACCATTCCATTCACTCCTTTACCGATTTCAATACTCTGTCTATGAGTTCCTGCTCGACCATGTAAGGCAGAGTTATGTGTGATTTTCCCCCGGCAGACCTGTTGAACTCGATTGATGTCTCGATGGCATTCTTGTTCCTGGCCCATGCCCTCCGGGCGACGCCGCCCATCACGTCCCAGGGTATGGACGTCGAGATTATCTCATCGACTCTCTCGCTACCATCCAGCACCAGGCCAAATCCACCGTTTATGGCCTTGCCTATCCCTACGCCGCCTCCGTTGTGGAGGGCGATCAGACTCATTCCCCTGGCGGCGTTTCCGGCGAAACACTGGGTCGCCATGTCGGCCATAATATTGCTTCCGTCCTTTATATTGGAGGTTTCTCTGAAGGGCGAGTCGGTTCCTCCGGTATCGTGATGGTCTCTTCCCAGCATCACCGGTCCTATCTCCCCCTTTCTGACCATTTCGTTGAACTTGAGCGCTATTTTCTTCCGGCCTTCGGCGTCCTGGTAGAGAATCCTGGCCTGCGTTCCGACCACCAACCCATTTCTGTCGGCGTCTCTGATCCAAATATAGTTGTCCCTGTCCTGACCGCGCCTGTTAGGATCTATGCACTCCATGGCAGCCCGGTCGGTCTTTAGAAGGTCTTCCCTCAAGCCACTCAGGCAGACCCATCTGAATGGACCGTACCCGTAATCGAAGAGCATAGGTCCCATTATATCCTCGACGTAAGAGGGGAAAATGAAGCCTTCGGAAGTATCGCGGCCGTTTCTTGCTATCTCTTTTACACCCGCATCGAAGACGGCCTTCATGAAGGAATTGCCGTAATCGAAGAAATATGTCTCCCTCTCTACCAACGTCTTTATGAGGTCGAAGTGTTTTCTGAGAGAATCGTCCACAAGCCTTCTGAATCTCTTTTTGTCGGAGGCCAGCATCTCCGTCCGCTCCTCGAAACTCAGCCCCTGAGGGCAGTAGCCGCCATCGTACGGCACGTGACAGGAAGTCTGATCCGAGAGCAGTTCTACGGGTATCTTTTCATCCACCGCGTACTGCAGAAGATCCACGATGTTTCCATGGAAAGCCACCGCGTGGCTCTCACCGGAAGCCAGTTTTTCGGCTGCGATCCTGAATGACTCTTTTGGACTCCAGGCGAGAGAATCGATCCAACCCTGCTCGAGACGTGTTTTTATCCTCGAGATATCGACCTCCGCTATAATACTGACTCCCCCGGCGATACGCACCGCCTTCCCCTGCGCGCCGCTCATGCCACCCAAACCCGACGACACAAAGAGGTGGCCTTTCAAGTCGCCATTTTCGGGTATGCCCAGCTTCATTCTCCCGGCGTTGAGAATGGTGTTGAAAGTGCCGTGGACGATCCCTTGAGGGCCTATGTACATCCAGCCGCCGGCCGTCATCTGTCCGTAATTGGCCACACCCAGTGCCTGCGCCCGTATCCATTCTTGCTGATTGTCAAACATCCCGACCATAAGGGCATTGGTGATAATGACCCTTGGGCTGTACCGGTGAGACTTGAAGAGACCAAGAGGGTGACCCGACATGACCACAAGCGTCTGCTCGTCGGTCAGCTCCTCCAGGTATCTCTTTATAAGTCTGTATTGCATCCAGTTCTGGCAAACCTGGCCGGTCTCTCCGTAAGTGACGAGTTCATACGGATAGAGCGCGACATCGAAGTCCAGGTTGTTGTCTATCATCACCTGGAAAGCCTTCCCTTCTATGCAGTTGCCCCTGTATTCCTCTATGGGTCTTCCTTTTATCCTGCCCTGCGGTCTATATCTGTAACCATAAATCCTGCCCCGTGTCAACAGCTCCTGCAGGAATTCCGGAGCCAACCTTTCATGGAGTTCGTCAGGAATGTACCTGAGAGCGTTCTTGAGGGCCAGTTCGATTTCGGCCCGGTTGAGATTCAACTCCCTCTTCGGAGCCCTCCTTATAGATGGCTCGAAGAAAGGCTCCGGCGGAAGATGATCGTCCAGCTTTATCGTCATCGCCTCTCCAATGATGGAATTAAGAGACACGCAAACCCCTCCTTTCCTTTTCTATTGACAATTTTATCATTATCTGTCTGTCAATGAAAAAATGGCATCCCTCGTTCGCGCCAGACGCTATTGAAGAATATGGAGGCTTGGCCAGCCACGCTTCGTGCGGCAAGTCTATTACAGAACTTCTACTTTTTCGAAAGACGGTTCTAACCTTCTTTTCAGAGCTTTCAATTCTACAACGCCCTAGAGATCGAGCGGCGTTGTTTCCCCTTCAATCCGTTGCAGCGACGTGATAAAATTCAATCATGGATATTAAGAGGGTTTTCAGCTCGATTTCGTCGTACGGTTTTTTTCTATTCGGGTTCACTTCGATAATACTCGGAAGTGCACTTCCCGCGATCGAGAAGAGCTTCGGCATAGATCACCAGATAGCTGGAGTTCTGCTTTCACTTCCGACAATCGCGTTCATGCTTTCGGCGATCGTGGTGAGTACTCTTGCAAACCGTGTGGGGCCTTTCAAGTTGCTTACGATGGGTATTTCTTTCATCACTGGTTCGCTGGTCCTACTCTCGATCGGAAGGAGTTTTTTACTGTTGCTCATAGGCAGCATGACTCTTAGCTTCGGGACGGGTGCCACGGAAACTTCGATCGGTATCGGCGTCTCCGGTCTTAAGTACAGGAAACCTGGAAGTGCTTTGAATCTCATGCATTCGCTGTTTGCCGTCGGTTCTATCATTTCTCCCTTCATTGTCGCCGGTTTTCTCGTAGATTACAATTCCTGGTGGAAGCCCTTTTTCGTTGCCCTTTTTGCGGCCATTCCTTTACTCTTTTTCACTCCGATGCTGTACAGGATCCCTTATACGGGAACGGATGAAAAGATCTCGCGCCATAAAAAGGAGCTCTTTTCGCAGAAGATCTTCTGGCTCATCCTGGTCGGGGTTTTTCTGTATGTTGCCTACGAGATAGGTTTCACCTCCTGGCTTTCGAGTTTCGTGTTCGAGTCGAAAGGTATCGAGTTGAGGTATGCCAGTATCTTTCCGGCACTTCTATGGACCGGCATACTGGTAGGGCGATTGGTCGCCGGCATAGTGGTCGAAAAACTTGGATATGAGCTCTCTCTTTTGTTTATGACAGTTATCGCGTTTCTATCATTCGGTGCTGCGTTGGCAATGAAATCTGCTTTGTGGATCGGAGTGGCCGTGGTCTTAGCTGGATTCGGTTTTTCCGGCACTTTCCCGACCCTGCAGGCTATTCTCATATCACGTATGAAGAACGGAATAGCTTTCGCGCTTGGCCTTTTTACGGTTGCCTCTTCACTCGGTGGTGCCATGGCAAACTACTTGGTAGGTTTTCTCGGACAGATCTTCGGTATGTACGCAGGTATAATATTCATACTTGCACTGATAGCGCTGGAGATAGTTGTGGCATTGATGATAATGAGATTGAAGGTGAAGACCAATGACTAGAACGGTAACCGTCGTGGGTGCCGGACCGGCCGGCTTGGCCGCCGCGAGGATTCTTGGCAGGGAAGGCGTCGACTTCACTCTTATCGATTCGAAGTCCTTTCCCCGTTACAAAGGCTGCGGAGGAGGTCTGACTCCACGCTCTATTAGAGTTCTCGGAGAGATCTTCCCTGAGATCGAGCCAGGAGGTTTCGAAACTAGAGAGATTTCGTTTAGAAACGTCGACGAGGGCGTGGCCAGAGATTTAGTGACGTATATTTCGAAGCGTCCTTTGTTTTTTACAGTTGATCGCAAAGAGTTAGATCACTCTCTTCTAAAATCAGTGATAGATAGGGGAGGGGATTTTGTCATCTCCAAGGTCCGCGAAATTGAAAAAACTGATGGTGGTTTTCTAGTCAAAGGCGAAAACCTCGAGATCGAAAGTAAGTTCGTTATCGTTGCAGGAGGTGTGTTCGGAGCAAAGCTGGCAAATCTGGAACCTCCAGCATACGGGATAGTCTATCACGGTTACAGTTCGCCTACAGGAAGTGCCTCCATAACTTTTATGCAGGATGGCTACCTCTGGAAGTTTCCAGGAGAATCCTTCGACTCTATCGGTGGCGGTGTATATCCAGATGCACAGAATGTACCGGCTTACGAAGAGATGGAGATGCTTATAAAAAGAACCTTCGACGAAGACGTAGAGCTTACCGGCACCCCTATACCGCTTTTCAAGATGGAGAAGGTTCTCGAGCTGAACAAAGCTTTCGAGGGACTCTTCTTTGCAGGTGACAGTGCGGGTCTTGTAGATAACTGGACGGGTGAGGGGATAGATTTCGCCCTCGATTCCGGAAGACAGGCCGCCTTGTCGATCGTGGAAGACGGAATCAAAGGTAAGACCGCCGGTCAAAGATATCTGGAGAGGTTATACCCGATCGTGAAGCATCTCCAGATCGCAGATTCCTTTAGAAGGCGGTTTCACGCCGACCTTCAGAAAAACGTTCTTCTTCTCAAGAGCAGGCGTTCAGCCAGGATTTTCATGAATTACATTTCCCGGTACGCGGAAAATGTATCCCTTTTGGTTTTCAAGAGCTTTTTCACCGGCGGAATACACCAAAGATCAACATAACGCGGCGACGGCCTTCGTTTTGAGATCTCTGACACCATCCTGAGCAACTCTTCCGTCGATCAGCCTTAAAAGCCTTTCACCGTAGGCGTTGGCGAACTCCATATTATGGGTTATCATCACTATCGTGACGTCGTACTCTCTGTTTATCCTCTGGGTCAGCTCCATTACCTTCTGCGCGCTTACCGGATCCAGGGCGGCCGTGTGTTCATCCAGAAGAAGCAATCTCGGTCGTGACAGGATCGCCATTACCATTGCCAAAGATTGTTTCTGGCCACCCGACAGCTCACCGGCCTTTGTCTTGAGGCGCGTTTCAAGTCCCAGACCAAGATTTGCAAGAAGGGAGATGGCCTCTTCCTTCACTTTGCTGAACTTCATAGAACGCCCACCCTTTTTAGAAGCTATTATGAGATTCTCCGCTATTGTCAGAGCCGGAAAGATACCGGTATTCGGATCCTGATAGACTCTCCCTATGAAGCAGGCCAGTTTGTGCGGTTTCATGTTGTTCATTACTTTGCCGTCTATCATATAGAGACCTTCCGTCGGTTTGACTTCGCCAAGTATGACTTTGAGGAGAGTCGATTTTCCGGCCCCGTTGGGTCCGACAATCGTTATGAACTGGCCTTCGAGTATCTTCATATTCACTTCTTCAAGAGCAACTTTCTGATTTTCCAGGCCCTGGTTGTATGTCACTGTGAGATTTTTGAATTCGACCATAATCTTTTCACCTCCTGTTTCACTTTCCTTTTTCCATCAGATGTGGATATCTGACGCACACCTATTACAACGATTATGAATACGGCAGTCAGAAGCTTCATATCGCTTGCCAGGAATCCGATCCTGTAACCGTACCTCATCGCCAGTGAAAGAAGCGTCTGGTATATCACTCCGCCGATTATGGGCGAGAGAAGACCATAGAAAAACTTTACCCTACCCAGAAGTATCTCACCCATAATAACCGACGCCAGTCCCGTTACGACCATGCCCTGGCCGATCGTTGCATCTGAGAAACCGCTGTACAGGGCGAAAAGTCCACCGCTCAATCCAACGATAAAGTTTGACATGGTCAGACCTACCACAGCAAGTGTATCCTGGGAAACGCCAAACGCTACTATTCCCGATGGGTTACTGCCGAAGGCCCTTAGCAACATTCCCGGATCGGATCTGAGGATAATCGTTAGGAGTATTATCACGGTCGATATTATAAGAATTATGAGAAGCAAATCTGAACCGTTCAGATCGTTGTTGAAAATGTTTTTAACAACAGAACCGGTCTTGAGGGCGCGTTCCTGCGTTTTGATTTCTAACTCTCCGAACAGATCTTCAAGACCGGTGCCGCCACTCATCTCTTCGAAACTCTGTGTGCTTTTTTCTGCTACTACTCTTGGAACGGGGAGATTAGGGCCTCCCATGACCCTGAGATTCACCGAATAAAGCATTGTCATGACTAGGATTCCGGCCAGCAGAACGTTGACCTTGAACTTCCTATGTATCATTCCCGTAACACTTCCAGCCACCGCTCCAAATATAGCCGCCAGCGTAATCGCTAACCAGGCGGGTATTCCGGTAACCAAAGCTCTAACGGCGACGGCGGCTCCGAGGGCGAAAGAGCCGTCTGTCGTCAAGTCGGGAAGATCAACTATTCTGAAAGAGATATAAACTCCCAGGGCCATGAGGCCAATAATCAGTCCCTGTTCCAATATCGCCATCAGATCACCTTGTTTTTTCTACGCCGTCTTCAACTACCAGGTCTGCCCTGTCAAGTATTGATTGTGGAATGTTTATCGCAAGCTGTTCGGCTATGTCTGTATTGACGAAAAGTATAAGCGATTCCTGTCCGAGAATCTTGGTCTCAAGTTCCGACGGGCTGACGCCGTTCAGAATCTGAACCACGAGGTCTCCGGTAGATCTGCCTATCTGATAGTAATTGAAACCAAAACCGATCAATCCTCCGGTTCTCGCTATATCGATGTCTGCGGCGACTATGGCAACTTTTTCTCTCAGTGCGACGGTGGAGATCGACTCCATACTGGATGCAGCTGTGTTGTCTGTTCCTATGTATATTGCATCTACATCTTTTATTTGGGCGTTTAGCGAGGCAATCATTTCGACAGTTGTTGAACCGGTTATATCTATGATGTTCAATCCAAGAGCATCACAGGCCTCTTTTGCAAACTGCCTAATTGTTACCGAGTTGGCCTCTCCCGAGTTATAGATGATGCCAATCGTCTTGACGTCGGGAATGGCAAGTTTCAAGAGTTGAATCTGTGTCTTCACGGGAGTCATATCGCTTATTCCTACCACATTACCGGGATTTTTTCCGAAGGAAGGTACGAGGTTTGCACTTACTGGATCGGTCACTGCACTGAAGACAATGGGAATCGTTTTTGTTGCGTTAACTAGAGCCTGGGCGGAAGGTGTCGCTATTCCTATCATCACCGCAGGGTTTAGGGAGATAAACTGCTTCGCAATAGCTACTGCCGTAGAAACTGAACCCTGAGCGCTTTGGAAATCGATCTTGATGTTCTCCCCATCCTTGAAGCCGTTTTCGATCAAAACATCGATGATTCCCTCCCTGACTGCATCCAAAGCCGGATGCTCCACTATCGCCGTGATCGCCACCGTTTGCAACGATAATCCAAGAACACCTAAAAGTAGTACCACACATACAAGAACCCGCTTCATTCTACATCCCTCCTGATATAAAAAAGAGAGAGGACGTCTCTCAACGTCCTCTCTCTCTTCTCTCCTTCGTGTATTTTAACTCAAGCATACACTGGAGGAGTCCGTAGAAAGGACGTTCCTCCTAAACCAATAAGCGTATGCAAAGCTTACCAGGGTTGCCCGAGCCATCACTGTTAACCTCCAAAAACTTCGTTTGATATTTTATACCACAAAACAATGTTACAGATCAATGCAGTAAATAAAATTATTTCTTTCCATTACGTTCTATCCTCCCTAGAATAAGGTATCCCAAGTGAAGCTGGAGCGCCGACCTTTCTTTTTAAAGTGTCGGTAGAGGTGAAGAAGAGAACTGCTATCGTGAGAAGGTAAGGCAACATCTTCAAGAAATCGGGAGAGATATGGGCGCCGATGGCCTGGAGTCTCAGCCCCAGGGCTGTTATACCACCGAAGAGATAAGCACCGATCAGAGACTTGAAGGGATCCCAGGTGGCGAACAGCACCAGTGCGATGGCAATCCATCCTCTTCCGGCCGTCATGTTTTCTATCCACATCGAGTTGTAGGCCAGAGACAGATAGGCACCACCGATTGCCGTTATAGAGGCTCCGAGAATCGTGAAAAGGTATCTGACTGCAAAAACGTTGATTCCTTTGGCATCGGCGGCATCAGGCGATTCTCCGACCGCCCTGAGCGTCATACCGGCTCTGGTTTTGTATATCACGAACCACATGACCGGGACGAGTAGGAAGCTTATATAGACAAGCAGATCATGCTCGAAAAATATCCTGCCTATATAAGGAATGTCTGAAAGCAGTGGAATCTTTACGGGTTCGAACCTTCTGGCTATAACTCCTATGTAGTCCTTACCCCACAGTCCGCTGATTCCGGTGCCAAGCATTGTGATTGCCAGTCCGCTCACGATCTGGTTGATCTTGAGTGTAACCGTGAAAAAGGCATGTATGAATCCAAGCACGGCGCCGGCCAGCATGGCCAACAGAATGGCCACGACCAGGCTCGACGTATTGTAGGACGCCATAAAACCTCCTATCGCTCCAACCAACATCAGACCTTCAAGGCCGAGATTCATCACGCCAGACCTCTCGGTGAAGATCGTACCCAGAACGGCAAAGAGAAGAGGCGTTCCTGCCCTTACTGTTGCCTGTAAAGTGGATATTACAAAGGAGGGTAGATCATTCACTTTCCGGCACCTCCTTCACGATCGCAAGCCTGTATTTGAATACGGCCTCTCCGCCGAGTAGACAGAAGAGCACCAGGCCCTGAAAGACGGATATGAGAGCCATCGGAAGTTTGTAGAACATCTGGAGCTGGTCATTACCGACTAGAAGGCCTCCAAAGAGAAAAGAGACCAATAATATGGCGAGCGGATTCAATTTGGCCAGCCAGGCGACTATTATGGCAGTGTATCCATAACCTGGAGAGAATCCATGCTGTAGCCTGTGCTGAACCCCCATCATTTGCACCGCACCTCCGAGACCTGCTATCGCGCCACTTACCACCAGGGCGATTATGGTGTAGTTCCTGACATTTATCCCCGAATACCTCGCGGCCAGTAGGTTGTCGCCGACTATTTGAGAATTGAAACCCCAACCGGTCTTTTTGTATATGTATTGAAGCAATAAAGCGATGGCCAGGGCGATGAAGATCCCTATATGGAATTCATCGTCAAAAAAAGAGGGAAGTCTTGCCTGGCTGGGGAAAGGCGCCGTTCCGGGGAAACCATATCCTTTCGGATCTTTCCAGGGGCCGTAAACGAGGTAATCGACCCAGAAGATGGCTACATAGTTCAGCATGAGAGTTACAACTATTTCGTCGGTTCGGGCAAAGGCCTTCATGAGCGCCGGTATCAACGCCCACACAGCTCCCGCCGTGGCGCCAATGATCGAAAGCAAGACAATCATCATCAAAGGGGATTTCACGTCTTTGAAAAGGAAAAGAGCGCCCCAGGTAGAAGCCAACGCACCCATGTACAACTGACCTTCACCGCCTATGTTCCAGATCTTCATCCTGTAGGCAAAAGACAGACCTAACGCCACAAAAGCGAGGGGCACCATCCTCATGAACGTACTGAACAATCCATATCTATTTGCAAAAGGCCAGGTCAGCATCTCCTTGTAAGCCTCGAAAGTTTCCCTGAAGGCCGATGATAAATTTCCCAGGCGGCCCATAAAGAAAACAAGAAGTATGACTCCCATTATCAATAGGGCGAACGCCACGGATATTATAGGCACTACAATCCCAGCGTATCGGGGTATCTCGAGTCTCTTCTCTATTCTGATCCTCATCTTAGTGATCCTCCTGTCTCGTGCCGGCCATCATGAAGCCTATCTCCTCGATGTATGAAGGATAAGGTGGAGTGTAGCCCATTATCTGTCCTTCATAAATCACCGCCACTCTGTCAGAAAGTCTGAAGATTTCGTAAAGTTCTCCGGCCAGAAGGAGTATAGCCGCTCCTCTTTTCTTTTGCAGGAGCAAAGATTTGTAAACGAACTCCATAGCACCGATATCCAGGCCTCGAGTGGGGTGCTCTGCAATAATAACTTTGGGCTCGGCTGAAAGCTCTCTGGCCAGAACGACCTTTTGCAAATTTCCACCAGAAAGATACCTGACCTCGGTTTTCGCCGAAGGTGTCGATATAGAGAATTCATCGATCAGCTCGTCGGCCTTCGAGTGCATACGTCTGCCGTCGAGTTTCCAAGGTGAGCAGTGTACCAGTTCACAGATCGAGTTCTTCATGAAGAGATTGCTCATCACCGACAGGTTAGGGCACGTGGCCACGGTCTTCCTGTCCTGGGGGATGAAACTAAGGCCGGCTCTGATCCTTTCAGCCACATTGCCTTGCTTCAGCTCATGCCCATCGAGTTCTATCCTTCCGGAAACCTTCTTCCTGAGGCCATAGATCGCTTCAGCCAATTCGCGCTGACCGTTACCGGCAACACCGGCTATTCCGAGAATTTCGCCCGATCTTACCTCCAGACTGAGATTCCTGACCGACATGAGATCTTTGTCGTTTTTGACATTGAGATTCTCTATCTTGAGAATAACTCTACCCGTTTCCACCACCGGTTTTTCCTGATCGAGGAGCACATCTCTACCGACCATCATTCTTATCAGACCGCGTCGGTCTATATTTTCTCTTTCGACTGTACCAACCACTTTACCGCCACGCAGGACGGTTATCCTGTCGCTTATCGAGAGAACTTCGTCAAGTTTATGGCTTATGAAAATCACTGAGGAGCCTTCGCTTACGAGTTTCCTAATGGCCTTGAAAAGCGTATCGCTCTCTTGAGGAGTTAAAACTGCCGTCGGCTCGTCGAGTATGATTATACTGGCGCCAGTGTACAACAGCTTCAGGATTTCGATTCGCTGTCTTTCACCGACGGAGAGCGTCCAGACCCGCGCGCGCGGGTTCACCGGAAGTCCATAGGCCTCCGAAAGTTCCTTTATTTTCGATTCTACCGTTTTCGTCTTTATGACAAACCCGAAATCCTTCAAACCGAGAATCACATTTTCAGCCACTGTAAACGATGGAACCAGGGTAAAGTGCTGTTGAACCATACCGATACCGTGTTTGAGTGCGTGACTGGGCGATGCGATAGACACTTTGCTATTGTTTATGAAAACTTCGCCCCGGTCGGCATGGTAGATGCCGAAGAGAATATTCATCAAGGTAGTCTTGCCGGCACCGTTTTCGCCCAGGAGGGCATGAACCTCTCCCTTCTTCAACTGCAGAGATATGTCGTCGTTGGCCACAACTCCGGGAAAGGATTTGGAAATATGTTTCATCTCAAGAACGGGAAAGTCTTCCAAGGAAATCACTCCAGCGAGAGGAAATAAGGGGGCCTAACGGCCCCCGGAGATTACTGTATCTTACCTACTACATTGTTTATGAACCAGTCCATACTGAGAAGATCGCCATCGGAAGGTATTTCGCCCTCGGCATATTTCAAATTGCCGGCCTGGTCGTATATGGGTCCGACGAATGGATGCATGTCACCTTTGATGATTGCGGTTCTCATAGACATCACGAGCTTGGCAACACCACTTGGAACCAGATCGCTGAGAACAATATCGACGGTTCCGTCTTTTATGCCACCCCAGTACTGCGCGTTAGTCCAGGTGCCTTCCATGACACTTCTCACAACTTTTTCGTAGTAGGGGCCCCAGTTCCAAACCGGTGCCGCAAGGAAGGCCTTCGGAGCGAAGGCACTCATGTCGCTGTTGTAACCGATCGAATAGACACCCCTGTCCTGGGCCGCCTGTTGTGGTGCTGGGGAATCCTGATGCTGTGCGATCACGTCGGCTCCGATGTCGAGCAGAGACACCGCGGCTTCCTTCTCTCTTGCCGGATCGAACCAGGTGTTCGACCAAACAACGTGTACTTTTGCCTGTGGATTCACGTACTGAACACCCATCGCGAAGGCGTTTATTCCCCTTATAACTTCGGGAATTGGGAAGGCGGCAACATAACCGATGATGTTTGTCTTGGTCATTGCACCGGCCACCAGACCACTTAGGAACCTAGGTTCGTACATTCTCCCGAAATAGGTCCCAAGGTTATCCGTAACCTGGTAACCGGAACAATGCATGAAAGTGGTCTTCGGGAAGGATTTGGATACCTTCACCATGCTGTCCATGTAGCCGAAACTTGTTCCGAAAACGATATCGTAACCTCTTTGGGCATAGCCTCTGAAAACACTTTCGGCCTCGGCGCCCTCGGGTACGTTTTCGATGAAGTCCGTTACAATATCGCTACCAAAGACTTTCTCCAGATATAGTCTTCCCTGATTGTGCATGAAGCTCCAGCCACCGTCGCCAATCGGTGCAACAAAAACGAAGGCAACCTTGAGTGGAGCGGCAAGCATTGCGGTAGTAACTAGCAAGAGCGTGAGAATGAACAGGAATCTTTTCACTGTCTTACCCCCTTTGTGAGAAGTTGGTTCTTCTGATGTAAGAATTATACCCTTACACTATCGCTTATCCAAAATTCGAAAGAGCGTCTCTAAACGAAAAAACCTCCACCCGCTGTGCTCAAGACATACGAACAGAGGTACAGGAACATTATACTACCGCTTGTTTAACAGTCATATCCATTCTTTGACTGGTGTTATACCGGTGGTAAAATATTCTGGAAGTACATATCACAATAACTAAGGAGGTCCAGTCTATGATAACTACGAGAATGGAAAAGGAACTGAACGCCCAGATAAAGGCTGAGTACGAATCCGCCTTCATCTATATGGCCATGGCTGCCTGGGCTCACAAGAACGCGTATTACGGGACGGCGAATTTCATGTGGAAACAGGCAAAAGAAGAGGAAGAACACGCAATGAAGTTTGTCGATTACCTGAAGGATGTGGATGGAACTATAGAGATCCCCGGACTCGAAAAACCCGAAGGAGAGTTTAAGTCTCTGCTGGATATTTTCGAGAAGGGCCTCGAGCACGAGAAGTACATAACATCGAGGATTCACAACCTCGTGACCGTTTCCGACGAAGAAGGCGATTACGCCACTAACGATTTCCTTCAGTGGTACGTTAAAGAACAGGTCGAGGAAGAGAGAAACTTCAGGGACATCGTCAAGCTCCTTAAAAAGGTGGGCGATCAAGCTAATGGAATAATGATGATCGATTCCAAACTGGGAGAGAGATAAAAAACACCGGGGATGTTGTTTGACGACATCCCCATTTTTTGATGAGTGAGATAAACAAGTTCAACTGAGAGGAGGGGTTAGCGATGCGCAAGTTGTTTCTGACGGTCCTTGTGGTGATATCCTTAGCCGTTCTGGTTTTAGCCACGCAAGTAAATCTATCTATTATGCATACGAGCGATATTCACGGCAATATCTTCCCGGTGGACTATGCGACCGGCAAGTCTTCGGCCGTCGGTCTTGCGAAAGTATCGACACTTCTGAACGAAATGAGAAAAAGCAATCCCTACACACTCGCCATAGATACTGGAGATCTTATTCAGGGTACACCGTTAGCATATTACTATGCGAAAGTGGATAGCTCTGGCGAAAATCCAATGATAGCGGCATTGAACCATATGGGTTTCATCGCAAGCGTGATAGGAAATCATGAATTCAACTACGGTCCTTCGATACTCGAAAGGGCCATCGATGAAGCCGATTTCCCTGTGTTGAGCGCTAACATAGTCTTCGAAAGCAGCGGTGAGGCCGCTTTCACGCCATACATAATCGTGGAAGTGCCAGTTGAAGGCGACACAGTCAGGGTCGGGGTTCTCGGTCTTACGACTAGCTTCATCCCCAACTGGGAGGAACCCAAGAACATAGCCGGGCTGAGCTTTCTGGATCCCGTGTCAACCGCTTTAGAATACGTTCCCCAGCTCAGGGAGAAGGTAGATGTTCTAGTGGTTGCCTATCATGGCGGCTTCGAAAGAGATCTGAAGACCGGTGCACCAACCGAGGAACTGCTTGGAGAGAATGTAGGTTATCAGATTCTAAAAGAAGTGAAAGGCATCGATGTACTTCTCACCGGCCACCAGCACAGGACTATCGCCGAGGTTATCGATGGCACTGTGATCTCTCAGCCTTCCAACTGGGGAAAGGTCGCAGGTAAGATAGATCTCGTACTAGAAAAGAATAATGGGAAATGGGAAATAGTGGATAGAAGCATTGTCCAGGTTTCTATGGCCGGTTACGAGGCTGATTCTGCATTAATGGCAATGTTCCAGAGCTTTGAAGACCGTGTACAGAAATGGCTTGACCAGCCTGTCGGTATAGCGATAGGCGACTTCTACATCGACGACCCGCTCGTCGCCAGACTGGCCGACAACACGTTGATAGAGTTCGTAAACAGGGTTCAGAGCTCCGTAACCGGGGCTCCGATATCTTCCGTCGCGCTCTTCACAAACGATATAAAGGGATGGAAGACCGGGCCTATAACGATAAGGGATATAAACGCGGTTTATATCTATCCGAACACTCTGAAGGTAATAAAGGTCACCGGAGCAGATATCAAGGCCGCGCTCGAAAAGAGCGCCGAATACTTCACCTATGAAGACGGCGAGATAGTGGTCACAAACAGCTGGATCAATCCAAAGCCCTTGCATTACAACTACGACATGTGGGAAGGTATAGAGTACATAGTGGCCGCTGATAGACCCGTTGGAGAGAGGGTGTTGAGCATCCGTTTCATGGGAAAACCTCTGGAAATGGATGGCGAATACGAAGTAGTTCTGAACAACTACCGTGCCGGTGGCGGCGGCGGATATACCATGTTCCAGGGGAAACCGGTCGTAAGGGAGGTAATGCTCGAAGTTTCCGAAATAATCGCCAATTATGTACTTGAAAGAGTAGCCGTTAGTGCCACTCTCGATCACAACTGGTCGGTGGGCACCGGTTTCATCCACACAGTCGGCTGGAATGAAACGCTCAGGACGATCTCGGAAATGTACGGAATCGACGCTTCTGATATCATGAAATACAACCCCGATTTGAAGAGGGTCGAGAGAATCCCCGCCGGAACGAAAATTATCATCTATAAACCAGCGCTCGAAGAAGTGCCGGTGATGTGAGCTCGAAACCGAAAAAGGGCGGAGAGATCCGCCCTTTTTTTGCTTCTTAGCCAACTGAGGAAAACTGAGACCGGCAACCTTTCACCATTCGTTTCTAGTCAATGGAGAAGTTCAGTGTCTCCCGACTGGTATGGTCAATTGTATTTCTTCATTCGAAGTATTTTCTCGGCCCGTGCCCCTCGACTTTTTTCAGAAAATTTCTTACGATCTCCATGTATTCTTCGGGTTTTTCCAGGTGGTGTTCGTGAGAAGCATCTTCGATGATTTTCATTTCACAGTTGACTATCTCTCTACGGTAAAGTTCTGTCGTGGCGGGTGTCGCTTCGTCGAATCTGCCACATGTCAGGAGGACAGGAACATCTATTTCCCGCAATCTGTGAACGCAACTATAATTTCTAAGCGTACCCGTGACCGTGAACTCGCTCGGCCCGTACATGTGTTCATAAACGGCCGTGCCCATGCCTTCGAGAGCCCTGTTCAAGCAATCGGGCCACGGATCTAGGCGGCAAACATGGCGGCTATAAAAGGTCCTCATCGCGTCGGCGTATTCACGAGAGTCGAAGCGACCACTCGCTTCGGCCCTGTGTATGGCGTTTTGTTTTTCTTTAGGCAGGAAGGCAAGCAGTTTTCTAACGTCCTTTTCGAATTGTGGAATGCTCATAGCCGGTCCGGACAGTACCATGCTGACTACATCTTCAGGTTTGGAGAAAAAGTATTCGCAGGCCAAGATAGTTCCCCATGATTGGCCCAAGATATGTACTTTCCCCATCCCTAAACGTTCTTTAAGCAGATTCAACTCACGGACGAAACGTTCCACGGTCCAGAGACCTTTATCTGAAGGCCTGTCGGACCTTCCGCAACCTAGCTGATCGTAGAAGACAACCGGCCTTTCATCAGACAAAATCGAAACGCCTTCAAGGTAATCATGAGGTACACCGGGGCCTCCATGTAGAGTTATTAGAGGTATTCCGCTCTTATCGGCCCCTTCGACATAGTACCAGATTTTTCCACCTTCTACTTCGATAAAACCTTCGACTCTGTTCCCGTTTTCACCCATCGATATTACCTCCCTTCCCAATCAATACGATTATACAACCGATTTACGTGAGGGTCGGCTTGACGGCTGGTGGTAAGAGAGACTATAATCGATTAGATAAATATCTAATTGAAAGGAATAAATTCTATGGTTGATTGTTGCTTTGAACATGAAATTAAAACAGATACGGCTTTTTTTAGGCTCAAGGCAAGTGAAGTCTCCGGACTTTCGAAGCTGTTCAAGATATTGGGAGACGAAACCAGAACCAGGATCGTGCATCTCTTGTCGATCACCGAACTCTGCACCTGCGACCTGGCCAGGGTCCTCAATCTTACGTTACCCACGATCTCCCACCACCTTAAGCTTCTGAAGGAAATGAGACTGGTAAGGAGCAGAAGAGAGGGAAAAGTCGTTTACTATGCATTGGCCGATGAACATATACTTATACTTGTCAAGACGGCGAGAGAACATTTCGAAGAGGTGTCGCGTTGAAGACAAGACATAGAATCAAGGGACTCGACTGTCCTGTCTGCGCAGCAAAAATCGAGGACAGGATAAAGAAGATGGGTTACAATGCAAGAATAGATCTCCCCTCACAATCGCTTATAATTGAAGATGGTGACATTGAAGAGATAAACAGAATCATTTCTAGTGTCGAGCCGGGTGCCGGAATCGCAGAAGATTCAAATGTTTCGCCGGTTGGGAGAAAACTAAAAATTCTTTTATTATCCTGTATCGTCTATATTTTTGCACTGATCACCGGCCGGTATCTTCATGGAAGTTATGAACCGCTCGAGTACGGAATATACATACTGGCCTATATTTTGGCAGGAAATGGCGTGCTTCTGAAAGCAGGAAAAAACATTCTTCATGGAAAGTTCTTCGATGAAAACTTTCTCATGACCCTGGCCACCGTTGGGGCTTTTCTGATTCACGAGCTACCGGAAGCCGTGGCTGTAATGCTTTTCTACAACGCTGGAGAGATTCTTGAGGGAATGGCGCTAGCAAGATCGAGAAAATCGATTTCTTCGCTAGTCAACCTAAAGGCCGAGACGGTAAACAAAATCGCTCCAGAAGGGATCGTGACAGTTCCGGCGTCGTCCATGACCGTAGGAGAGAGGTTTATCGTGAAACCGGGTGAGAGGATCCCCCTGGACGGTTCAATCGTTTCCGGGGAGACCTGGCTCGACCTTTCGCTTCTAACTGGTGAGAGCAAACCGGTGAAGGCCGGCGAAGGTTATAGAGTAGTCGCCGGGACAATCAATAGTACCGGCCTTATAGAGGTGGAGGCCACTGCCATTCTAGAACGGTCATACACCAGCAGAATGCTCCAGATGGTCGAAGAGGCCTCTTCCAGAAAATCCAGAACCGAACGCTTCATCACGAAATTCTCGCGGATCTACACGCCCATAGTAGTTTTGATCGCCGTCTTTCTTGCCACGGTACCGCCCTTTTTCACCGGAGGCAATTATAGCGAATGGCTCCACAGAGCTCTTATACTGCTCGTTATTTCCTGTCCGTGTGCCCTGGTTATATCGGTGCCGCTCGGGTATTTTGCCGGTATCGGAAAGGCTTCAAGAACCGGCGTGTTGATAAAAGGAAGCAACTATCTGGAGGTACTGGCAGGGATAGACACGGTCCTTTTCGACAAGACGGGCACTCTCACAGAGGGCAAATTTGGGATAAGCGAAATCTCCGGCCACAACGGAATGGCACAGGCAGAAGCGATATTGATAGCGGCGAGTGTGGAGAGCAACTCTAATCACCCGATCGCCAGATCGATTGTCGATTACGCCTTCTCGATCGGTTTCAAAAAAGAAGATTTTCTCGCCGTTAGAAACTACAGGGAGATACCGGGTGAGGGAGTTTACGCAATCGTCGAGGGTAACGAGGTAGCGCTTGGAAATGAAAGAATACTTAGAGGTCTGTCACTTTCCTCGTCTCCGAAGGGTAGGTCGAAGATTTATCTTACAGTTGGCGGAAAGCTGTCGGGAACGATAGACATCTCCGATAAGTTGAAAGAAGACTCAAAAAAGGCAATCGAATCTCTCCGTGGACAGGGCTTGGCAAGCATCGCAATGCTCACTGGAGATTCCCCCGATGTAGCTGCAGCAATTTCGAGCGAGCTTGGCCTGGACTGGTACCAGGGAGGACTGAGCCCTGAAGGGAAGCTCGAAATACTTGAGAAATCATCCAGTGCGGGCTGTAAGATAGCGTTCGTGGGGGACGGTATAAACGACGCACCAGTCATAGTCAGATCTGACGTAGGTATAGCGATGGGGAGGGCAGGCTCCGACGCGGCGATAGAAACGGCCGATATAGTGATCTCCGACGATTCGCCCCTGCAGGTATCGAGGGCGATAGCTATTGCCAGGAGAACACGGAGTATAGTTTTCCAGAACATAAGTTTGGCCATAGGAACAAAGGCGCTTTTTATAATTCTTGGAGCTTTCGGGCTGGTCAATATGTGGGGAGCAGTCTTCGCAGATGTTGGTGTGGCACTAATCGCGGTTCTGAATTCTCTGAGGATCTTTCACGGCTGATTTCCCAGAGACCGGTTGTTCGATGAAGCCAGAAAAATTATATTATCTGTACAGCGGTTCCGTATATTTTTTCTTCAATTTAGTATTCACCATCAACGGTATCTACTTCGTCGAATCGGTAGGGCTCAATCCTCTCCAGCTGGTTCTCGTTGGAACTGTGGTCGAAACCTCGGCACTTCTCTTCGAAATACCCATGGGTGTCTTTGCCGATATGTACGGCAGGAGAAAGTCGATTATCATAGGACTG
>FWPV01001490.1_pt1 | contig 57780 bp, 51 predicted proteins | sample 2228371 | NCBI WGS metagenome assembly FWPV01 (sample SAMEA103939776, study PRJEB20133) | metagenome
TCCGAGACGCTCCCAAGCTTTGTTTTTTAGCTATTAACCACCCCTACCCCTCCTGGGCAATCAGGAGGGGATTGAGGGTTGGCGTCTCGGGTAAGGTTGGCCCCCGAACCACGCCACCCATCGGGTGCACCTCTTTGTCATGCTAATTTCTTGGAATATCATGAATTTTCGGATTATATAAATTTCCTATCGGCAAATTTGGGGCTCCGTTTTTTCTTGACAGGCGAAGGAGACCTGTATTAATTAAGGGGGACTTAAGCTGAGAAAAAGGCCATGGAGCTCATCAGCAAGGTCCTGGATTTCGTCATCCACCTGGATAAGCACCTGAGCACGCTGATCCAGCAGTTTGGGCTCTGGACCTATCTGATACTTTTTTTTGTTATCTTCCTTGAAACCGGCTTTGTCGTCACCCCTTTTCTTCCTGGCGATTCGCTTCTTTTTGCCGCCGGAACTTTTGCCTCGATCAAGGCACTTCACGTAGGGTGGCTTTTTGTCATCCTCAGCGCTGCGGCCATCCTCGGTGATACGGTCAATTACTGGATCGGCCACTTTGTTGGCCCTAAGGTTTTCCATAAGGAAAAAGCGCGGTTCTTCAAAAAAGAATACCTCGACCGAACCCACCGTTTCTACGAAAAATACGGGGCTGAGACTATCATCATCGCCCGCTTTGTTCCGATTGTCCGGACATTTGCTCCGTTTGTGGCTGGAATCGGCCGCATGAGCTACTGGAAATTCATCAGCTACAACGTCATCGGCGGCATCGGCTGGGTAGCGATTTTTGTTTTTGGGGGTTATTTCTTCGGCAATATCCCTTTTGTCAAAAAAAATTTCAGCCTCGTAATCCTTGCCATCATTTTGATTTCCCTTTTGCCTGCCTTCTTTGAGTTCATCCGGCACCGACGGGAATCCCGTCAGGCCAAACCCTGAAGGATGTCTTTGAGCGCTGGAAGCCGAAGAGCCCGGTAATGAGTGAGGTCGTTATGGAGAGGAGTGATGGCGATGAAACCTCGAGCGACGACCTGAATATCGCTCTTTTCGTCGCCGACAGAAGTTGGGTTCCCCGCGCCAATCCAGTAATAGATGTTCTCCCGAGGGTCTTTTTTTTCAATGATTTCTGGGTTATAGCGCTTCTCGCCGAGCTTGGCGATTTTGATTCCCTTGACGGGAGGAGGGGGGATATTGACGTTCAACGTCAGGCCTGAAGGCAGTTTTTTCTGGAGCACGCGTTGAGCGAGCCGGGCCGTGAACTCGGCGGCGAAAGCAAAATGGAAGCCGCCTGCATCATCCGGGAGGACGGACACGGCGATTGAAGGTACGTTGAGAAACGTGCCCTGGACAGCGGCGGCAACGGTACCGGAGTAGGAGATGTCCTGTTGACCGAGGTTCGGACCGCGGTTAAGGCCGGAAATGATGAGGTCAGGGTTGCGGGGAAGAAGTTTTCGTAGCGCCAGGTAGACACAATCGGCGGGCGTGCCGTCCACAGCAAAAATGAACTTAGTGATTTTTTCGACCCGAAGCGGCCGGCGCAGGGTGAGGGACAGTGAAGTAGCACTTTTTTCTCTATCCGGGGCGACGATGTAGATAGTCCCCAGGCCGCGAACTTTACGGCGCAGGGCTTGAATTCCTTCGGAAAAGAAGCCGTCGTCGTTAGTCAAAAGAATGATCGGCCGTGGCATTTTAAGAGCGGATCATGATGAGGCGCATTTTAAATTTTTTCGTCGCCTTTCATAATTTTAGTCCTTCCCATTGCTCTGATTGGTCCTTCGACGTTATCGCTCAAAAATAAAGGCTTAGAAGCTCTTCCCTTGATAGCAAAAAATGGTCGGGACGGGCGGATTTGAACCGCCGACCCCACGCACCCCAAGCGTGTGCGCTACCAGACTGCGCCACGTCCCGAAAGAAAAATTATTATACCAAAAAAGAACGCGAATACTAAAATTTCCGCGGCCTTTTCTCGAGCGAGGAGGCAATTTCCTGCAGTTGCTCTCGAACCTGGAGAAGGAGTTTTTTTAATTTATCAGGATGGACAGGCTCTGCTGACCTGTCGCCGAATTCTTCCTCGATCCTTCTTTTAGCTCCAGCTAAAGTGAGCTTCTCTTTAACGAGGAGTTCCTTGAGCCGAAGGATAATGTCCAGGTCCTTCGGCCGAAAGATTTTCTGTCCGCCGGCTGCCAGGCCTGCATGGAGGAAGGGGAATTCTTTTTCCCACCTCTCAATAACCTTCTCTTCCACTCCCGAAATACGGCTTACTTCTTCCAGCCGATAAAATAGCTTCTCCTGCTTTGTCTCGCCCTTCACTTTATCGACCACCGGGTTTTCCTTGGCAAGGACCAACGGTCGGGATTAACATTATCATGTCTCGAACCGAGCGTCAAGATTGAGCTCAGACTCCTCTAAAAAATGGGGACGGTTCTATTTTTTCCCGGTTTTAAAGAGAAATGAAAGAGACGCTTAACCATGGCGGCATAAAGTTCAGCTTGACCTGCTGGATAACCTGATGAGTACAGTATTCCTTCTTGAAGCATGACTCATCCTTGTCAGGTAATGGGGTAACTTGTTCAAGACTTGTTCGTTGTCCTCCTCGCCTGATGGATGTGTCAGGACATCCAGTTGATGCGCCCCACTTGATAGATCATGAGCTGATTGCGGCCGGGGAGTTTCACAAACCGGAAAAGGGGAAAAGAGAGATGATGGCCGATGCCGCCTCATCGCAGGCTTTATACGCCGTCGCTCCACCCTGATTGGTCACTACCAAGATAGCAAAATTGCGGCGCGGGGCCAGCCAGGCCACAGCCATGTTCATCGTATTGCTTCCAGCGTGCGTCAGGACAGCGCCTCCGCCCCATTCTCGTTCGACGACCATCCATCCGAGCGCATAATTTCCACCAAAAGGTGGGGTGTGAAGTTTCCGGTAGGTCTCGGGTTTTAACAAGGCTTTCTCGCCCCGGGCGCCGCGCAACTGGTCAGCGATAAACAATGCCCAGTCCTTAAGAGTGCAATGAACCCGTCCCGCCGGGCCGAGGACGGGTGGATTATCCACGTCCGGCCCATTCCCACCGGCCGGCTTGCCGTCTGGCATGTGTCCCCATGGCTGGTCTATTTGTCCCGGCGTCCCCACCCCTCCGAACCCCGCGTTTTTCATTCCTAATGGCTCAAAAATTTGGGATCTCATCAAATCTTCCCAGGAGGCATCCCCTGCTTGTTCTGCCATTGCCCCGGCAATGACGTAGCCCAGGTTGGAGTAAAGATACTTCTCGCCTGGCTCGGAGAGGAGCTTAATCGAAGATGCTAACTTGAGCGCTGCCATTCGTTGCTCCCGGATGTGGTCTTTCTGGGACAGAAGGATCCACAACAGATTTGCCGGAAGGCCAGCCTGGTGGGAAAGCAAATGGAGGACCGTAATTTCCTTAAAAGCCAAAGGCCACTCTGAGGCGAGCTGGGGAAAGACCTCGGCTATTGTTGTTTCCCACTTCAATTTTCCCTGCTCAACGAGACAGCCGATAAGAGTTGCCGTCATTGCCTTTGTATCCGAACCGAGATGCCAGAGGTCTTCGTTGGTTACGGCAACATCTGTCCCGGCCTTTCGCACGCCCACAGCACCGATGGCTTGTATTCCTTGGCTGGTCACGACGGCCGCTGCCAGCGCCGGAACTTGGTGTTTTTGGAGGAGTGGCGCCAAAACTTCGGTGAGATCCTGGATGGCCCTTTTGCCCCGGACGCCTAGAGTGGTAGTGCAGGATGGCAGGCTTAAAAAGCAGAAAAAGCACAAAAGAAACCAGCTGGCAGCGCGTTTCAGCATCGCTATGTCCTACCGAATCGGGGCATTATATTCGGCTTTTAAAGACCGGATTTGAACTGCGTCCAGTTGGTCACTTTGTGGCGAATGATTTTAATGTCTCCGCTGTCTTCGTTGCGGCGTATTTCGTAGATGAAGCCTTTCTTAATAACCTCTGGTCTAAAACCAAGTTTCATCTGGTATAAATAAATCCCATCCTTAGAAAAAACATCAAACACAACACCGGGAGTCTTCTTTTCCAAGATGGATTTGCTCCGGCTGATGTAGATCCGTCCCGCATCGTCGGCCATAAAAAAACCGAAAAAAGGCCGGTGGGCAGGAAATTCGATGAGATCCTGGGGTTTCGAGCTTCCGGGGTTTCCGAACCAGGCGAAAAGCCCCTCCTCTCTTGTTGCTTCCTTCTCCTTGCCAGAAATGGACTGTGGTTTTTCCTCCTTGGTCATGATGAGGACTGTCCGGCCTTCAGCGTCAGCCAAGTAGATTTTATAATCCCCTGAGTATCCATAGGCGAACACCTCAGGCGTGACAGCTGTCAGGGCAACAGAAGGGCTGTACCAATGCCAGACGAAGGCGTTCTTGCTTTTTCCCTGGAGTCCCGGGAATTCGGCGATTGTCCGAATGATGTTGCCTTCGGGGTCGAGTTGAATGACAGATTCCATCGGATAATCTGGACGGGGTTGCTGTTTGCCGATGACCGTCCCGCCAGGTCCGAGGATAAAAAAGTTGAGGGAAGCCCTGAGTACGGTTTTCTTCAAGAAAGTAGCATCCTTAGTGTAGAAAACTAACTCGCGTCCGCCGCTGACGCAGAGGTTTCCTTGGTAGTCAAAGTGAACGCTGCCCGGGAAAAGGTATTCGCCGGGACCCTGCCCCTGCCGACCGATTGTCTTGACGTATTTGCCGAATTGATCATACATCTGGATGCGCTTGTTCCCATAGTCAGAGACGTAGAAATTCCCCTCATCGTCCACGTTTAGCGATGCTCCCCGGGGAAAATAATAAGTCTCGTCGTTAGGCTCGCCGATGCTCACGTCTTCTTCAAGCTGGGGAACGAATTCGCCGTAAACAGGAGGAGTGGGGTTTTTAATAACCTTGATGCCCTCCTTCATCTCCACCTTGCCTTTCCAGGCAGCTTTTTGTTCCGTATCCGCGGAGCTGCTCAGGCAGCCCAAAAAAAAGATGGTCAGAAAGATAATCATGGCCTCGGGCAATTTCTGGTTGCGCATATGCCCTTCCTTCTCCCGAATATTATACTTGGAAGGCGATAGAAATGTCGATTCTTAAAGAAAATCATTGCTGAAATTTTGTCTTGTCTGGCCCGGCCGACGGAGACTCTTCTTGACGACCTTGTCCTTTAGTTGTCCTCTTTGCCAATATGCGTGGCGCCCCATTTAGGGGACTACGTATGCTGTCCCCCTTGACCGTCCCCCTTGACATGATACTCTGGTCTGAAGGTTAGCCCTTTGATATAATGAAAACAAGCTGGCTGATGGAAAAAAAGGAAGGACACACCCCTCTTGCCGAGCGCATGAGGCCCCGGACATTTGACCGTTTTTACGGACAGGAACACCTTCTGGGGCCGGGGAAAATCCTGTCTGAGCTTATCGACAGCGGCCATCTGGTTTCGCTGATTTTCTGGGGCCCGCCAGGCTCAGGAAAAACGACCCTGGGCATGATGCTCGCTCAGCACTTTGACTTGCCGTGCCTCTTTTTCTCCGCCGTGCTGGCTGGCATCAAAGAAGTCAAAGACGTGATGGCCAAGGCAGAAAGCCATAAAAAGATGTACGGCAAACCGAGCATCCTTTTTATCGACGAAATCCACCGCTTCAACAAAGCCCAGCAGGGCGCCTTCCTTCCTTATGTCGAGAGAGGGGATATCATCCTTTTCGGCTCAACGACAGAAAACCCTTCCTTTGAAGTCATCCCGCCGCTTCTGGCCCGGACGCGCGTACTCATTCTCAACCCCCTTTCCGACGAGGCGCTTTCGCGGATTCTTGAGGAAGCGCTGACGGATCAGGAGAAGGGCCTGGGAAACCTCGGGCTCGAGCTCGACCCCAAAGCCAAGCAACTCATCATGGATTATGCCAACGGCGACGCGCGTCGGGCCCTGAACACCCTTGAGATTGCGACCAGCCTCGCTCACAGCGGCCGCATCGGTGTTCCCGAGGTCCAGGAAGCCCTCCAGAAGCGGACTCTCCTTTATGATAAGAGCGGCGAAGAACACTTCAACCTCATCTCAGCTCTGCACAAGAGCCTCCGCAATAGCGACACCGACGCTTCCCTTTACTGGTTAGCGCGAATGCTTGCCGCGGGCGAAGACCCACTCTACATTGCCCGGCGGCTTGTCCGCTTTGCCAGCGAGGACATCGGGCTGGCTGACCCGCAAGCTCTCCACATCGCCTTGATGGCCAAGGATGCTTACGATTTTCTCGGATCCCCAGAAGGCGAGCTGGCTCTGGCCGAAGCGGTCATCTATCTTGCTTCAGCGCCAAAGAGTAACCGGGCTTACGCCGCCTTTTCGCGGGCGATGAAAGACGTCGAAGAAAGCCCGCATGAGCCAGTTCCTCTTCACCTGCGCAACCCTGTCACCCGGCTGATGAAGGATGTTGGATACGGAAAAGACTATGCTTACGCCCATGATTTTGTCTTGGGCACGACGGTCATGGAGACTTTCCCGGAGAGGCTCAAAGGTCGAAAGTACTACACGCCGGGCGAGGTGGGGCTGGAGAAGGAAATCAAAAAGCGCCTTGATTGGTGGCAAGCAGTCAAGGAGAAAATGCGGGCGGAAAAGAAGCCTTGAGCCCTGTTTCTTAGCTTTCTTCTTTTTCTTTGAGAAGGTAGTAAATTTCCCAGCTGATGTCATCCGCCAGGCAGCCAATGCAGGAGGTTTTCGTCGTTGCCAGTTCGCCGTCAGAAATTTTTTCCTTGAGGATTTTTTTCACTCTCTTCCTGATTTTGTAAAGCAGGATATAATTAACCATCCGAAATTCCCTTGGGCATAATACCAGCATTGGCTCAGACTGTAAAGTTTTGAAGTGCCTCGTTATAGAAATCTATTCGAAAACGATTCGTTGCCTCACGAGAAAATCGACACGAAATTCTGTTGTTTCGGGCTATGGGGGGATTAAATACCAGGATGAGATTTGCCAGGAGGCAAGGCGATGGAGAAATGGGAGCTATGATTACGCTTTTATATAGATTTTCTCACGCGGCAACAAAGAAAAAAGCCGGGCGGATTGAGGAGGGTGAAGGAAAATGCTATGATGATGGCTTCTCGCAATGAGAAAGTTAATGCCCGCTGTTTTCGTCGTTTCTCTTCCTATTGTCTTTTCCCTTTTTTCATGCTCTTTATCTTATCCCCGAAGGTCGTCCCTTCCCCCTCGTCTGGTTTTTCCTCTGGAAGAGGTAAGCCGCATTGATTACGAGGGCAAAATTTTAGGTCAAATGGAGAAAAAGGAGAGTTGCGTTTATCTGGTTACAGACAAGAATAGGCTCTATTGCCTGGACGTCCATGAAAAGAAGGTAGTTTGGTCTTTTGATTCAGAGGCCCGGCTCGATTTTTCCCTGGGCATGGAAAATGAATCGCTTTTCCTCCTCGACGGCGAAGCAAATATCGCTTGCCTGGATAAATCAGGCCAGCCCTTATGGAAGGAAGAAATAAAGGAAGTTATACCTGTGAGCTTGAGCCTGGGGCCGAGACTCCTCATCGTTGGAACAGACGAAGGATTTGTCCTGGGACTCAGTCCATCTTCAGGCGAACTTCTGTGGCAGTTTAAGGCTGAAAAATCTATTTTGGCTAAAGCAGCTTTCTGGGAAAGCAAGGTTATTTGCGGCTGCCTTGACGGAAAAATTTATATCCTCAGCCAAAATGGCCGCCTTCTCAAGGCTGTAGATATCGGGAGTCCTATCCGCACGACTCCGCTTGTCGATGAGGATCGAATGTATTTTGGCGTCGAAGATTCGCATTTCTATTGTTTTGACCTCAGGCAAGAAAAAAGAAAATGGCGCGTCTTGCTCGGCGGTAAAATTCTCGCTCCGCCCGTGGCTGACGGGAAAAATGTTTTCGTTTCTGCTTCCAACTGCGTTCTCTATTGTTTGAACAAGAAAAGCGGTGAGATCCAGTGGTGGAGGGTGCTTCCTTCGAGGAGTCCTTATGAGCTCGAATTCGTCAACGGACAGATCCTCGTTTCGTCCTCTTCCCCGATTCTCCTCTGTCTCGATAGGAAGACGGGCGAACAAGTTGGCTCTTACAACGCCGGCTCCGAGGTAAGGTCAAGTCCCGCTTGGGTCGAGCCCTATGTCGTCATTCATCTATATGACCATCAAGCTGAGAAAGGCAGCCTGGTTTTTCTGCGGGGAAAAGATGAGGTTAAGCCTCAGGAAAGCGGAAAAAAAGGAGCTTAAATAATTGTCAGAAAAGGAGTAGCGACATGGAGAGAGGACAAGCGCTTGAACTCGTCAAGCAACACCTGAAAAACAGGAACCTGGTCAAGCACTGCCTTGCAGTCGAAGCCTGCATGAAGGCGGTCGCGGCGAGACTCGGTCAGGACCCGGCGAAGTGGGGGCTGGCCGGCATCCTTCATGACCTCGATTATGAGCTGACTGAGAAAAGCCCCGAGCTCCACACGACCGAAACCGTCCGGATTCTGGAAGGTCTTGGAATCGACGCCGATGTCATCCACGCTATTCAGGCTCATGCCGGCAAAGTTCCTTGTCAGAGCCCGATGGACTGGGCTATCTTTTCCATCGACCCCCTGACCGGGTTGATAATCGCTGCCACCCTGATGCACCCCACCCGCCAGCTCAAGAACATCGACCTCGAGTTCGTCAAAAGACGGTATAAAGAAAAGAGCTTCGCTCGCGGCGCCAAGCGCGAAGAAATCGAACAATGCCGGAACATCAGCCTGGAGCTCGATGATTTCATTGCTATCTGTCTCGAGGCGATGCAAGGAATTGCCGCCGATTTGGGGCTCTGAACGCAACCCGGCTGTTCAATTAGCGCCTCCCTTCGACCAATTTATATTATTCCTATAGGAAAACTAGATTAAATCGAATCTTTTTGGGCTGAAGGAAATTCTATGAGCGAGAGCATGAAAGGCTGGTCTTCGCCAATCAAGTCTCTGGCATTTTCGCCGGCTCTTTTGAGTTCCATGGATTTTTGGTTAGAGAAACAAGGCGCAAAATATGGGAAAGGCGACATGAAAAAGAGTGAATCGTGGCCTGACTTCATGTATAATTAATGCCTCTATTAACATCATCTTTTGACCTGAAAGGAGGAAATCATGATCAATGCGCTGACCAGAGTGCCCATCCCGGTGAACGAACCCGTGCTGAGCTACGCTCCGGGAACGCCGGAGAGGAAGGCGCTCCAAGGCCAACTCGAGAAAATGCTCCACGAAGAAATTGAAATCCCGCTTATCATCGGCGGAAAAGAAGTCAAAACCGGGGATATGGCTGATTGCCGGTGTCCCCATGACCATCGCCACCGGCTGGCCCGCTACCACAAGGCTGGAGCCAAAGAAGTGGACTTGGCTGTGGCGGCGGCCAAATCGGCCTGGAAAGACTGGTCGGAATTGGACTGGATGTCGCGGGCCGCAATTTTCCTGCGGGCCGCCGAGCTCCTTTCGACCAAGTATCGGTTCATCCTTAATGCGGCCACGATGCTAGGCCAATCCAAGACAGCCCATCAGGCCGAAATCGACTCCGCCTGCGAGCTAATTGATTTTTATCGTTTCAACCCTTATTACATGAGCCAGATTTACACCCAGCAGCCTGATTCTGCGCCGGGCACCTGGAACTATATGGAGTACCGGGCTCTGGAGGGCTTCGTCTTTGCCGTGACGCCCTTCAACTTCACCTCTATTGCCGGAAACCTTCCGACCTCTCCGGCGATGATGGGAAATACGGTCCTCTGGAAGCCAGCCTCCTCAGCCGTTTACTCCGCCTATTTTCTTACCCTTCTCTGGAAAGAAGCTGGCCTCCCCGACGGCGTCATCAATTTTATTCCTGGTTCTGGACGCTTCGTCGGCGACCCGGTGCTGGAAAAGCCTGACCTGGCTGGAGTCCATTTCACCGGTAGCACCTCTGTCTTCCAGGGCATGTGGAAGACAATCGGGAGCAACATCATGAACTATAAGAATTATCCCCGAATTGTCGGCGAGACAGGGGGCAAAGATTTCGTCTTTGTCCATGCTTCAGCCGATGTTGAGGTCGTCGTGACGGCGCTCATTCGCGGCGCCTTTGAGTACCAAGGCCAGAAGTGTTCAGCGGCCAGCCGGGCTTATATTCCCGACAATTTATGGCCAGCCATCAAGACCCGGATGCTCGATGAGCTACGGACAATTAAGATGGGCGATATCACCGACTTTTCGAACTTCATGGGCGCGGTCATCGATGAGGCTGCTTTCACGAGCATCACCGAGTACATCGAATATGCCAAGAAATCCGGCGAGGCAGAAATCCTGAGCGGCGGGGGGTACGATAAGAGCAAGGGGTATTTCATCGAGCCCACGGTGGTCAAGGTCACAAACCCCAAGCACAAGCTCATGGAGGAAGAAATTTTCGGCCCGGTTCTTACGGTCTATGTCTATCCGGCCGCTGAATTCACGGCCACGCTCAAACTCTGCGATGAGACATCTCCTTATGGCTTGACGGGGAGCATTATGGCCTTGGACAGGAAAGCCATCTGCGAAGCGATGACTGTTCTCCGGCATGCGGCTGGGAATTTCTACATCAATGACAAGCCGACCGGGGCTGTGGTTGGCCAACAACCTTTTGGAGGAGCGAGAGGCTCCGGAACGAACGATAAAGCTGGCTCCTACCTCAACCTCCTCCGCTGGACGAGCGCCCGGGCAATCAAAGAGAACCTCAACCCGCCCCGGGACTACCGATATCCTTTCCTGGCGGAAAAGTGATAGTCGGGCTTAAGGAGAAAAGAAGATGAAAAGCTTGCTCGATAAGCTAAATTTGAAAGATAAGAATGTCGGCGCCTGTGCTGGGCCCGAAGCTTGGTTTGAAGACGCCCAGGGCAAAGAGCTTATCTCCTATAATCCGACGACCGGAAAGCCCATCGCCAGCGTCATCCAGGCTACCGAGCAAACCTACGACCTGGTGATGAAAGAAGCGACAGAGGCTTTCCGGAGCTGGCGAATGGTCCCAGCTCCCAAGCGCGGTCTGGTCGTTCGTGACCTGGGTCAGGCGCTTCGCGAAGTCAAGGAGCCGCTGGGCGAGCTTGTCAGCCTGGAGATGGGGAAGATCAAAGTCGAAGGCTGGGGCGAGGTCCAGGAGATGATAGACATCTGCGACTTTGCCGTCGGGCTTAGCCGCCAGCTTTACGGCCTGACCATGCACTCAGAGCGACCTGCCCATCGGATGTACGAACAGTGGCATCCCCTGGGTGTCGTCGGGGTCATCACGGCCTTCAATTTTCCCGTAGCGGTCTGGTCCTGGAACGCAGCCATTGCAGCCGTCTGCGGAGACCCTGTCGTCTGGAAGCCCTCCTCCGAAACGCCTCTTACGGCTGTAGCTGTTCAGCACATTGCCAACAGGGTCATGGCCGACCACGGGCTTCGAGGCATTTTCTGTCTGACCATCGGCTCCGGGGCGACCATTGGCGAGCGAATGATCCATGACCCGAGATTGGCTCTCATCTCGTTTACCGGCTCGACCAAGATGGGACGCCGTGTGGCGGAGGTGGTGGCGCGGCGGTTCGGCCGCACAATCCTTGAGCTCGGCGGCAACAACGCGATTATTGTCACCGAGGACGCTGATTTAGATATGGCCGTGCGAGCTATCCTTTTCGGTGCTGTCGGAACAGCAGGCCAGCGCTGCACTTCCACCCGCCGCATCCTCATGCACAAATCGATTGCCGCTCAACTTACCAAACGTTTAATCAACGCTTATCAACAAGTTCGAATTGGTGACCCTCTCGAGGACAGCACCTTGATGGGGCCACTCGTCACCAAGGCGGCGGTGGAAGATATGATGGCTGCTCTGGAAAAAGCCAAGGAACAGGGAGGGACAATCCTTTATGGAGGCCAGCGTTTGCCCGAGCTTGGCGAACAGTTTGTCCAACCGACAATTGTCAAGATGCCGGCGCAGACAAAAATCGTCCACGAAGAAACCTTCGCTCCGATTCTCTATCTCATGGAATATGAGGACTTGGACGAGGCCATCCGGCTCCACAACGAGGTTCCGCAGGGCCTGTCGAGTGCCATGTTCACGACAGACCTCCGCAAGGCCGAAAAATTTCTTTCCGCAGAGGGCTCGGATTGTGGCATTGCTAACATCAACATCGGGACATCAGGGGCGGAAATCGGCGGTGCCTTTGGCGGCGAAAAAGAAACGGGTGGCGGCCGCGAATCGGGTTCCGATGCCTGGAAACAATACATGCGCCGCCAGACCAACACCATCAACTGGTCACGAGAATTGCCGCTCGCCCAGGGGATCAAATTCGGGGACTGATGAACGAACCGGTGACCATGGAAACCTCGGTCGAGGAGCTCGTCCGACGATTTCCGGAGGCGGTTGGCTTTCTAACACAGCATGGCATCCGCTGTGTGCGTTGTGGGGAGCCCCTGTGGTGCACCCTGGGGGAACTCTTTCGAGAGGAAGGTGTGCCAGATGCAGAGAGGCTTCTGGCGGCTTTGAATGCTTTTCTTGTTGAGCCAAAGAACGCTTGAATATTTTTTCTTCTCGGAGGAAAGGAGGTAACGGCCTATGGCAAAAAAACTTTACCGCTCCTTAACGAAGAAAATGATTGGTGGCGTTTGCGGCGGCCTGGCAGACTATTTCGACCTGGATGTGTCGCTGGTCAGGTTGATCTTCGTTATCCTCGGTCTGGTAACAGCTCTTCTGCCGATGGTCATTTTCTATATAATTGCCTGGATTATTGTGCCCGCCGAAGAAGCCAAAAAAGAGTAAACGCGTTGACTTCTCGTCCTTTATCGAGTATTTAATAAGCGATTTTGTTCTGGTCTCGAGTGGAGTCAGATGGCCATCGACAGAGGCGAGATTCCGTTCCGGCACATCGCCGTGGAGGGTGTGCCCAGGTGCCAGAAGACCAAGTTCGCTCAACTGTTGGGCCAGTTTGTCGGCGGGAAAGTCGTCCTCGATAAGACGGAAAACCCCTACCTGAAGGATTTTTATGATGAAAAGGAGGGGGCAGCTTTTTTGGCCCAGCTCGTTTTCCTCGTCAACCGCTACCATCAGCAGCTGCGGCTTGCTCAGCGGGATTTGTTTGAAGAAAGGGTTATCTGTGATTATCTTTTTGAGAAGGATAAAATTTACGCTTACCAGACTCTCAATGATGATGAGCTCGTGGTTTACGAGCGAATTTATACCATTTTGGCGGAGAGAATACCCCGCCCGGACCTGACCATTTATCTCCAGATTTCCCTGCCCACGCTCCTCAAGAGAATTGCCAGGGAAGGGAGCGCCTGGGAGAAAAACATTTCCGAGAGATACTTGGGCGACCTGGTGGAGGCGTTTGATTATTTTTTCTTCAATTTCCAGGCCACGCCCCTCCTCGTGGTCAAGGCTGATGAGCTTGACCTGACCCGGGAAGAAGAAATCATGGACATCATTAGCCAGGTCAGTCAGCTGAAGAAAGGGGCTCTCTATTATGTTCCCCAGAGTTATGGGCTCGGGGAGACAAAAAAAAGATGAGTTTCTCTAAGAATAAGACTTTACCTCAATCCTGCGGTTGAGGCGGGATGGGGAGAAAGGAAGAATCATGCCTGAAGAAGCATTCTCGCCGGTTACCATTCCCTCGCTTATCGCTCGAAAACAGAGGGGGGAAAAAATTGTTGCTTTAACAGCCTACGATTTCCCGACGGCCAAAATTCTTGACCAAGCAGGCGTGGACATCATCCTCGTCGGCGATTCTTTGGGGATGGTCGTCCTGGGTTATGAAAATACCATTCCCGTGACCATGGATGAGATGGTGCACCACACAAAGGCGGTCACCAGGGCTGTGCGCCGGGCTCTGGTCATTGGCGATATGCCTTATTTTTCTTTTCATCTGAGCCTCGAAGAAGCTCTGGCCAACGCTTCCCGGTTTCTTAAGGAGGCGGGAGCCAAAGCCGTTAAGATTGAGGGAGCAACCCAGAAAAGGCTAAAGCTGATCAGAGCCATGGTTGAGGCGGAGATCCCGGTGATGGGCCATGTGGGACTCACCCCGCAGTCTCTCTACCGATTTGGCCAGTACAAAGTCCGCGGGGCCGTGGAGGAGGAGGCGAAGCGGATTCTGGCTGACGCTCTCAACCTGGAGAAGGCGGGTGTATTCAGCGTTATCCTCGAATGCATCCCTCAAGACCTCGCTCGGACAATAACGGCCAGGCTCAAAGTGCCAACGATTGGCATCGGAGCAGGGCCTTATTGTGATGGTCAGATTCTTGTTTTCCATGATATGGTCGGGTTTTCCAACGGCTTTAAGCCAAAATTTGTCAAAAAGTACGCCGACCTTCAAGCCGTCATCGGCCAGGCAGTCCGCAGGTATGTGGAAGAGGTAAGGCAAGGGGCTTACCCCGATGAAGCCCATTCCTATCACCCGAAGAGAAAAAGAGAGAAGGAAAAATGAAAATTGTCAACCGCATTCCCGAGATGAAAAAAGCTGTTGCCGAACTCAAAGCCCAGCGGAGAAGAATTGGCTTCGTGCCGACGATGGGATTTCTTCATGAAGGGCATTTGAGCTTGGTCCGGGAATGCCGCCGCTTCAGCGACGCGACCGTGGTCAGCATTTTTGTTAACCCTCTCCAGTTCGGACCCAAAGAGGATTTCAAGGAATATCCCCGCGACTTTAGCTGGGATGTAAGTCTTCTCGAAAAGGAAGGGGTCGATTTTATTTTCTATCCGGAAGCTTCCGAGATGTACCCCCCTGGATTCAGAACAATAGTCGAAGTCACAGGGCTCCAGGACAAGCTATGCGGCCGTTCGCGGCCAGGTCATTTCCGGGGAGTCGCCACCGTTGTCTTGAAGCTTTTTCACATCGTCCAGCCGGAGATCGCTTTTTTTGGTCAGAAAGATGCCCAGCAAGCCATCCTCCTCCGGAGAATGGTGAGGGACCTGGATATGGACATCGACATTCGCGTGCTCCCTATTGTTAGAGACAGGGATGGCCTGGCCCTGAGTTCGAGGAACACGTATCTCAATGATAAAGAGCGGTCGGCAGCCCTTATCCTGGTCAAGAGTTTAGGCGAGGCCAGACGCTTATTCGAAGCAGGGGAGAGGAGGGCCTCTTCGATCATCTCCCGAATGAAAGAACTCATCGAAGGCGAGCCTCTGGCCAGAGTTGATTATGTGGAAATCGTTGACCTCGAGGAGCTAGAGCCAGTTGAGGATATCAACCAAGATGTCCTCGTTGCTTTGGCCGTTTATGTAGGTAAGACAAGGTTAATTGATAATACGGTTCTGGAAATTCAGACTGAGAAAAAGGATGAAAAGTCATGAAAAGAGTGATGCTCAAGGCCAAGCTTCATCATGCTCGGGTCACCGAGACGGATATCAACTATGAAGGGAGCCTTGCCCTGGACGAAGATTTGATCCGGGCAGCAGACATGATTCCGTTTGAAAAGGTCCACGTCTACAATGTTTCTAACGGCGAGCGTTTTGCCACCTACCTTATCAAAGCCGAGAAAGGTTCGGGAAAAGTGGGTGTCTATGGCGCTGCGGCCCACCGGGCCAAAGTGGGGGATAAGCTGATTGTTGTTGCCTATGCCATCCTCGATGAAGAAGAGATTGATTTTTTCAGGCCCAAAATCTTGATTCTTGATGCCGAGAACAGGATTATTGAGGTCAAGTAAAGCCCGTCTCGGCTTCTTGCTTAGGGGACATAGGTCTATTTCTGCTTCAGGGCCCACTCCTTGAGGGTTTCGTAGGGGACTTCACCGCAGAGGACATCGTTTGTCTCGGGGTTGAAAAAGGTCGGCGTGCGGAGCTGGCCGCCGCACTTGGGGGCGATGACCGGCCGGTAGGACCTCATTAAGTTAGCATTTTTTTCATTGTGCCAAACCTCGAGCTTTTCAAAAGTAATTTTTTCTTCCTTTTCCAGTTTTTCCAGGCGAGGCATCATTGCCTTACAGTGGGGGCATTCCTGGGCGTAGAACATGATAAGTTTAGTCATTCTTTCCTCCTGACAAACAGCCCGCACCAGCATTCTCCATCCTTTTTTCCCTTGTAGGTCTCATGGATGAGAAAGTTGCAGGGACAAACGAGTTTCAAGTCTTCCGCAAAATCGCCGCTGGCCAGCCGGCAGGGACAGTATCTAAGTCCATAATTCTTTTCGTTCGCCTCAAGCCCATCGAGCAGCATCTCGACTTTTTCGCTGTCCGGGTTGACCTGGAACTCATTCATTTGAGCGAACTTTTCGATGGCTCGACGGAAATCCACCCGAGTCATTGTTGTTTTGGCGACGCTCATCATTTTTCTGGCTTCCTCGGAGGAGACCTCTACATAAGCGTTTTTAACCGAGCAGGTTGGGCAGACCTCGGGCGGTCTAAGGCCATAATGGATATCATTGCAAACGAAGCAGCGCCAGAATTTTTTCATTTCTTGGGGCTCCTCAGTCGAGGTGGTAGTTAGGAGCTTCCTTGGTGATAACGACGTCGTGGACGTGGCTTTCTCTCAACCCGGCAGCAGTGATTTTGATGAACCTGGCCTTGGTTTGGAGTTCTTCGATGTTTCGGCAGCCAGCATAGCCCATCCCGGCCTTGAGCCCTCCGACCATCATCTGGATGATCCGCGAGACACTTCCCTTGTAAGGGACCCGGCCTTCGATTCCTTCGGGAACAAGCTTGCTCGCGCTCAGGGGAGAATCCTGGAAATAGCGGTCCCGGCTCCCTTCTCTCATCGCCTCGAGCGAGCCCATGCCACGGTAGGTTTTGTAGGAGCGGCCCTGGTAGATGACCACATCGCCAGGGCTTTCGTCTGTGCCGGCCAGCATATTGCCCAGCATGACGGTGTGGGCGCCAGCCGCAATGGCCTTGGTGATGTCGCCCGAGAACTTGATGCCGCCATCGGCAATGATGGGTACCTTTCTGGCTTTGGCCAGCTTGTAGACGTCGGCGATGGCTGTAATCTGAGGAACGCCAGCACCTGTCACCACGCGGGTCGTGCAGATGGAGCCTGGACCGACGCCCACTTTGACGGCGTTGACGCCAAGTTCGATGAGGTCGGCGGCAGCTTCAGCGGTAGCGATGTTGCCGGCGATAATCTCTTGGCTGGGAAAGTTATGGCGCAACATCTTGACTGTATCCAGGACTTTCTGGGAGTGCCCGTGGGCCGTATCCACGACAAGGACGTCCACTTTTGCCCGAATGAGGGATTCAGCCCTTTCGAGCGTGTCCTCCCCGATTCCGACAGCGCCTCCGACGCGCAAGCGGCCAAAGCTGTCCTTGGCCGCATGTGGATACTGGATTCGTTTGAGGATATCTTTGTAGGTGATCAACCCTTTGAGGTGGAAATTTTCATCGACCATGAGGATTTTTTCGATTTTGTGCTTATGGAAAAGCTTCTCTGCTTCTTCGAGGGAAGTGCCAAGTGGAACAGTGATCAGTTCTTTGGTCATCACCTCGGCCACCGGAAGATGAAGACGGGTTTCGAAGCGGATATCGCGGTTGGTCAGAATTCCGACGAGCTTGTTATTTTCGTCGGTCACGGGAAGCCCGGAGATTTTATATTTTTTCATCAGCTCGAGAGCCTGATATATTTTGTCCTGTGGCCTCATGGTGATGGGGTCGACAACCATGCCGCTCTCATGGCGCTTGACTTTATCCACTTCCTCCGTCTGAACAGCGATCGGCAGATTCCGGTGGATGATGCCAATCCCCCCTTGCTGGGCGAGGGCGATAGCCATCCGGGATTCCGTGACCGTGTCCATGGCTGCGCTGACGATCGGGATTTTGAGTTCGATATTCTGACTTAGCTTGGTCGTTACATCCACTTCAGCGGGGAGGACGGCCGATTTGGCGGGGAGGATAAGGACATCGTCAAAGGTAAGCCCTTCCCTGATTTTTTCTTCGAGCATGCTACCTCCTTCCTTGACTTCCTACCGTTTTCGGCGTTTTTTCGGGATGAGGGACCGGGCCTGTCGGGTCCGGGAAAGAGTCGCCCCGGCTTGGTCACGTTGCTGATAATAAAGCGGTTGCTGCCTTCGGAGGGGCATTTCTTCTTCGATAATGGGCTGGAGGAGGAAGATGTAGCGGACTGTTTCTTCCTCGATCCGGTCCATCATCGATTGAAACATCTCGTAGCTTTCTTTCTTGTACTCGACGAGCGGGTCTCGTTGTCCATAGCCGCGCAGCCCGATTCCTTCCTTGAGATAATCCATTCCCAAGAGATGGTCCTTCCACTGGGAGTCGATAATCTGGAGCATGATGATTCTTTCGAATTCTCTCATCCGGGCTGAGCCGAGGAGTCTTTCTTTTTCTTCATACCTTGCCTTTAGTGTCTGGAGGAGTTTTTCCCGGAGCTCATCGTAGGTGATGGATTCCCAGTCGATGCCGAGTTCATCTAGGTCGAGCCCGAATTGAGGGCCGAGGGCCTGCCGCAGGGCCGGGATATCCCACTCCTCCGGGTCCTTGTCCTTGTTGGCGTAGCTATCGAGATGCCAGTCAACAAGGGTTTCGATGAGTTCCAGGATGTAGGACTTCATATCCTTGCCCTCGAGGATTTCCCTACGCATCCGATAGATTGTCTCCCGCTGTTTGTTCATCACGTCGTCATACTCAAGGAGGTGCTTGCGGATGGTGAAATTTTGGCCTTCGACCTGCTTTTGGGCGCGTTCGATGGCTTTGCTGACCATGCGGTGTTCGATGGGCACGCCTTCGGCCATGCCGATTCTGGCCATCAGGCCAGAAATCCTGTCGCTGCCGAATATCCGCATCAGGTCATCCTCGAGGGAGAGATAAAATCGGGAAGAGCCTGGGTCGCCCTGTCGACCGGCCCGGCCCCGGAGCTGGTTGTCGATCCGGCGAGCCTCATGTCTTTCTGTTCCGCAGATATGAAGGCCGCCTAGGCTGACCACGCGTTCGTGTTCTTCCTGGGTTAAACGCGTCGCTTCGGCCAGGGCTTTTTCCCATTGCTCCTGAGTGGCTTTGAGAGGGTCGATGCCCGATTTGCGGAGGTTCTCGCTGGCCAAGAATTCGGGGTTGCCGCCAAGAAGGATGTCAACGCCTCGGCCAGCCATATTGGTAGCGATAGTGACGGCGCCAATCCGGCCAGCTTGAGCAATGATCTTCGCTTCCATCTCATGGTACTTGGCGTTGAGGACGACGTGCTTGATGCCTTTCCGGCGGAGAATCGAGCTGAGGTGCTCGGATTTCTCGATCGAAGTGGTGCCAACCAGGATAGGACGACCCTGCTTGTTGAGTTCAATAATCTCGTTGACGACGGCCTCCCACTTTTCTTTGGCCGTCCGGTAGACAACATCAGGGTACTCATGACGGATGAGCGGTTTGTTGGTTGGAATTTCCACGACATCCAGGCCGTAGATTGTATGGAATTCGGTCGCCTCGGTGGCCGCTGTGCCGGTCATGCCGGCGAGTTTTTTGTACATGCGGAAGTAATTCTGGAAGGTGATCGAGGCCAGGGTCTGGTATTCTTGCTCGATGCGCACCTTTTCCTTCGCTTCCAGAGCTTGGTGGAGACCATCGCTGTACCGGCGGCCGGGCATCAACCGACCGGTGAATTCGTCGACGATGATAACTTTTCCTTCTTTGACCATATAATCGACGTCGCGCTTGAACAGGTGGTGAGCCTTAAGCGCCTGGTTGATGTGGTGGACCAGGTCCATATGGGCGAGGTCGTAAAGGTTTGACACGTTGAGATATTTCTCTGCCTCGGCGACTCCCTCTTCGAGGATGGAGACAGTCCGGGTTTTTTCGTCTACCTTGAAATGCCTGTCTTTTTGGAAGCGTCGGACGAGGTTATCAATCTTATAATAAAGAGAAGTCGATTCTTCGGTCGGGCCAGAAATAATTAAGGGCGTTCGCGCTTCGTCAATGAGGATGCTGTCGACCTCATCGACAATGGCGTAGTGATGACCCCTCTGGACCAGGTCGGAGAGTCGGAATTTCATGTTGTCGCGAAGATAATCAAACCCGAATTCGTTATTGGTTCCGTAGGTGATATCGCAGCGGTAGGCCGCTTTCCGTTCAGCGTCGTTCATCTCGTGCTGGATGGTCCCGACGGAGAGGCCGAGGAAACGATAGATTGGACCCATCCACTCCGTATCTCTCTTGGCCAGATAATCGTTAACAGTGACGATGTGGACGCCTTTGCCTTCGAGAGCGTTCAAGTAGGCGGGAAGAGTGGCGACAAGGGTTTTCCCTTCGCCAGTTTTCATCTCGGCAATCTTGCCCTGATGGAGGACAACTCCGCCTATAAGCTGGACGTCAAAATGGCGCATCCGGATGGTCCGTCGGGCAGCTTCGCGGACGACAGCGAAGCTTTCGATAAGGATATCATCCAGGGAAGCTCCCTGGCTGAGCTTTTCCTTGAACTCAGCCGTTTTTGCCTGGAGCTCTTGGTTGGAGAGCTTTTGGATGCGGGGTTCGAGTTCGTTAATTGCAGCGACAAAAGGCTGGAGCTTCTTCAGGTCACGTTCGTTTTTCGTGCCGAAGATTTTGGTGAGCAGCCACTTGACCATTTATTATTTATTAACAGAAAGGTCCCCCCATGTCAAATTTTGGGGTCGGACCATGGTATTTTCTTAATTTTCAATAAATTACGAAAATAAGGGGGCCTAAAAAAGGCCTAAAATCGCTATTTTTGCCCTTAAAAACAGCCATTAGCTCCACTTTTCAAGATGAGCAATTTTCATTTTTCTTTATTTTTTGCCCCAAAAATGCCCATTTAGACCAGAAAATTGTCATCAATTTTGATGTATCAGATTGACTTTTAATGAGTTATCGTGGTCCGACCCCAAAAAAGGGTTGCTTTTTGGGGTTTTTTGGCGTATATTAAAAAAGTAATTGAGAATTATTCTCAACTATAGATGATGTCAAAAGGCCGAAAAGATGACAAGTTTGCTCCAGGCGCCAAAGGGAAAGCCACTAAAAATTGTGGCCATTTTGGGGGGAGAGGGTGTACGCCGTCGTCTTTTTGCCCTTGGCTTTCATAAAGATGACCTGGTCGAGGTCAACGCCCAAGGGATTCTGCGAGGTCCAATTTTGGTCAAGAATTTGAGCGCCGACACGAGCGTTGCCCTTGGACGGGGAATTGCCCAGAAGATTATGGTTGAAATCGTAGCCGATGAAAAATGAATTCCCTGTGGTTATCTTTGTCGGGCAGCCCAATTGCGGGAAGAGCACTCTTTTTAACGCTCTCGCCGGTCCGAAGGCGGAGACCTCGAATTTCCCGGGAACGACAGTTAAACACACCCATAGCCGAGTCAATGTCGAAGGCCGGATCCTGAACATTGTCGACTTGCCCGGCACTTATTCTTTAAATCCCTCCGACCCGGCAGAAAAAGTTGCCCTGACTCACCTTTTTGAAGAAAAGCCAGACCTAATCATCAACGTCATCGACGCTTCTATCCTTGGTCGGAGTCTCGAATTCACGCTCGAGCTTCTGGAGTTGGAATATCCGATGGTTATCGCCCTCAACATGATGGACCTGGCGGAGAAGAAGGGCATCCTTATTGACCCTCGCCGACTCTCTGAGGTCCTTGGCGTCCAAGTGGTTCCAACCGTGGCCACGCACGGCCGGGGTGTCAACGAGCTCATGCGGGCCGTATTTGCTTGCTTGGACAATGGGTGCCCGATGCGGTCCTTAAAATTCTCAAGCGAGGTGGAAGAGGAAATCGAACGCTTCATGACCAAAATTCCAGCGGATTTTGCCGTTGTCGCCAATAAGAGGTTCACGGCCATCAAAATGCTCGAAAGTAACGCTGTTTTTTGTTGTGATATTCTCGCCGATACCCAGCCTGGCCTTAACGCCGAGCTCGTCCAGGCAAAAAAGAGGATTGAGCAAGAGAGACGAGCGCCCGTCTATGAAACGATTGCCGCGGAGCGCCATCACCTTGCGTTTAAAATCCTTGAACAGGTAAGCCGGGTCCAGCGGGGAAAGAGAATCACCTGGGAGAATCGTGTCGACGCGGTCATCATGCATCCATTTCTCGGCTATCCGATCCTCGTCGGCGTTTTCTTGCTCTTTTTCTTTCTTATCTTCAAGATCGGGAGTCCCCTCGAAGGTTTTCTCCTCAGCCCTTTAGCCAGGCTGCGAGAATCGCTTTCGAGCTTTCTCGGCTCAGGACTCCTTTTCCACGCTGTTGACGGTCTCATCCAGGGAATTGGCGGCGGTATCGCCATCGTCTTGCCTTACTTCTTGCCCCTCCTTTTCTTCATGGCTATTCTTGAAGACTTGGGCTACTTGGCAAGAGCTGGCTTCCTTCTGGATGCCTTCATGCATCAACTTGGCCTCCACGGCAAATCAGTCTCTCCCTTCATTCTGGGGTTCGGCTGCAACGTCCCGGCCATCCTCTCCACCCGCACTCTGGAATCTCAGCGCGACCGCGTGATCACCTCGCTGCTCATCCCTTTCATTCCCTGCTCCGCGCGAACGACCATCATCCTGGCCCTTGTGGCCTTTTATCTGGGACCCGTCTACGCCTTCGGGTTTTATCTTCTCAATCTGCTTGTCGTGGCTGTAATTGGCCGCATCCTGACCTTTTTTTTCAAGGCGCCTTCCCCGGGATTGATCCTGGAAATTCCTTCCCTCAAGGCCCCCTCTCTTAAAAAAGTGTTGATCAAAACGTGGCTAGAGCTGAGGGCGTTCTCGAGATTTGCCTGGCCTCTGCTCGTCGCCGGGAGCATCGTCCTGAGCTTTCTCCATTACCTTGCCCTGGACAAAGTTTTCAATTCCCTTTTTTCCCCGCTGGTTGTCTACGGGCTCGGCCTGCCTCGTGAGCTTGGTATCACCCTTATCTTCGGGTTCTTGCGCAAGGAACTCTCGTTGATCATGATGCTCCAAGCTCTGGGAATCGACTACCAGAACATTCTTTCGGTCATCACCAAGCAACAAATCCTCATCTTCACAGTTTTCGTGAGTTTTTTCATTCCCTGTCTGTCCACGTTTGCCATCCTCTGGAAAGAAGCCGGCAAAAAAATTGCTTTCCTTTCAGTCGGATTAAGCATCACGGTGGCCGTTTTCCTTAGCTTGATAGTCCGGATGCTCGGCTGACCTTCCTATTCTTCAAGGACAACGACGGCCAGGGCGTGGGCAGCCAGATGGGAGAGCGAAAGGTGGGCCTGCTTGAATGTCCGGGCTCGGCCATTGGTGAGCTTAAGGGTTGGTTTTCCGGAAGCGAGGTTGACGACTTCCACCTCTTTCCACGGGATTCGCTTCCCCAGGGCCTTGAAAAATGCTTCTTTGGCCGCAAACCGGGCTGCAAAGTGCTCGAATTCATTGGCCTTTTTTGAGCAGTAGGCAATTTCTCCGGGAGTGAAAATTTTTTCCAGAAAACGCGGACTTTTCAGGCCGAGTCTTTTAATCCGTTCAACTTCGATGATGTCAACCCCGATCCCTTTGATCATCCAGGACCTCCTTGATTTTTCTGGCCGCCTTTTGCCCGACAAGCATGGAGAGCTCGTTAAGGGAGGCTCGTTGAATTTCTTCGATTCCTTTAAAGTTCATCAGCAAGGCCTTTTTCTTCTTCTCGCCGATTCCGGGGACGGCATCGAGCAAAGAGGCAAAGCTTTTCTTTTCCCGGCGATGGCGATGAAAAGCGATGGCAAAGCGGTGGGCTTCGTCCCGAATATGCTGAAGAAGCTTGAGCCCAGGAGAAGTGCGCTCGAGTCTAAGTCCTTCTTTTTTCCCCGTCTGGAAGACAATTTCCTCTCTCTTGGCCAGAGCAATTACAGGCACTCTCTCGAGACCGAGCTCTTCGAGTACCGTCTGAGCGGCTGAAAGCTGACCTTTGCCGCCGTCAACAAGGAGAAGGTCGGGGAGGGCCTTTTTTTCTTCAAGGCTGCGGCGCAAACGACGGCCGAGAATTTCCTTCAGGCTGGCAATATCATCGGGTCCGCCCGGAGCTTTGACCTTGTACTTCCGGTATTCACTCTTCTTGGGACGGCCGTTTTCAAACACGACCACCGCTCCCACTGATTCTTCTCCTCCCGTCGTGGAAATGTCAAACCCTTCTATTCGCCCTGGCGGTGCCGCCAGGCTTAAGGCTTCTTTAAGCGCCTCAAGGGCCAATTCCTCAGGGCTCTTTTTTTTGAGAGAGAACTCTGCATTGCGAATGGCCAGCTCAACAAGTTTCCTGTCCTGGCCCTTCCTGGGGACGAACAATTCGACCCTGTGGCCGCTTCGTTGGGCAAGCGCCTCCTCCATCGTCGCTTTCTCCGTTGGCCACAACGGCAAGAGGATTCGCGGAGGAATGTCTTGCCGCTCGGAGTAAATAAGCTTCAATCCGTCGGCGATAACTCGTTCGTCGGGAGTCTCTTCTGAGGCCATCAGGATTTTTTCCGCTTTTTCCCTTACTTTTCCTTTCCTCATCAGGAGGAGATAAAGAAAGGCGCGCCTTTTATCTCTTGCCAGGCCGATAATGTCCGCATCCTCGAGAGCCACCGAGATGATCTTCGGTTTTTCCCGAACCTGTTCGACGGTCATGATAAGGTCGCGCCAGTAAGCTGCTTTTTCATACTCTAATTTTTCGGCTGCTTGGTCCATCAGAGCCTTTAAGCTACGAATGAGCTCATCTGTTTTTCCCTCGAGGAAGAGAAGGGCATGGGCGACATTCTGGCGGTACGCGTCTTCGCTGATGAGGTTAACGCAGGGAGCAGAGCAAAGCTTGAGCTCGTATTCCAGACAGGGCCGGGTTCGGCGACCGGGGATTTTTTCTTCGCAGCCGCGGATCCCGAAGTGTTTGTTGAGCAGGTGAATCGTTTTTTTAGCCTGGGAAGCTGGACTGAATGGCCCAAAATACCTGGCGCCGTCGCTTTCTACTTTCCTTGTTAGATAGACGCCAGGGTAGGTTTCTCCCACAGTTAGCTTGAGGTAGGGAAAACTCTTGTCATCCTTGAGCCTGAGGTTAAATTTCGGCTGGTATCTCTGGACAAAATTATTCTCCAGAAAGGCGGCCTCTCTTTCCGAATCAGTCAGGACAAAGTCGATGTCTGCTGTCTCGGCGGCGATGGCTGCGACCTTGGGGTCAGAGGTCGGCTGAAAATAGGAGCGCACCCGGTCTCTTAGGGACCTTGCTTTGCCCACGTAAAGGAATTCGTTCTTGGCATTCTTGAAGATATAAACACCTGGCCGGTCGGGCAATAAAGCAAGTCTGTCTCGGAGTTCCTTTTTCATCAGAGGCCGAGTTCAAGCTCTCTTTTCTTCAGTTTTGTCAGCTCGTCACGAAGGCGGGCGGCTTTCTCAAATTCCAGGTTCCGGGCCGCTTCGCGCATCAATTTTTCAAGCTCTTCGATTTTTTCTTGACGTTTTTTGGGGGAAAGGAGGATATCCTTTTCTTCAGCCAGGCGTGTATAATCCACATAATCTCTTTCGTAGACACTGGCCAGGACTTCGTCAATACGCTTTCGGATAGACTGGGGGGTAATATTATGCTGACGGTTGAACTCCTGCTGGAGCTGGCGGCGCCGGTTTGTTTCGGCTATGGCAGCGGCCATCGACTCTGTCACTCGGTCAGCGTAGAGAATGGCTTTGCCAGAGACGTTCCTGGCAGCTCGGCCAAAAGTCTGGATAAGGGAAGTGGAGGAGCGAAGGAAACCTTCTTTGTCTGCATCAAGAATCGCGACCAGGGAAACCTCGGGCAAATCAAGCCCCTCACGGAGGAGGTTGATGCCGATGAGAGCGTCAAACTTGCCTTTTCTCAAGTCGCGGAGGATATTGACGCGTTCGAGCGTCTCAATGTCCGAGTGGAGATAGCGAACCCGCAGCCCGAGCTCATGGTAGTAACGAGTAAGGTCCTCGGCCATCCTCTTGGTCAGGGTGGTGACCAGCGTTCGTTCGTTCCTCTGTGCCCGTTCGACAATTTCAGCCATCAAATCATCGACTTGACCCTTGACCGGCCGGACTTCGACCTCCGGGTCGGTCAGCCCAGTCGGCCGGATAATCTGCTCGATGACTTTTCCTTTTGCTTGCTCGAGTTCAAAGGGGCCGGGGGTAGCTGAGACATAGAGGGTTTGTCGCGTTCGTTCTTCGAACTCCTCAAAGTTGAGCGGCCGGTTGTCCAGGGCCGATGGCAGCCGGAATCCGTGTTCTATCAGGGTGAGCTTGCGCGAACGGTCTCCGTAATACATGCCACCAATTTGGGGAATGGTCACGTGCGATTCATCAACGATGGTCAAATAGTCATCGGGGAAATAGTCGAGAAGGGTATAGGGCGGCTCGCCTGGCTTCCGTTGGCTCAAGTAGAGAGAGTAGTTTTCAATCCCGGGGCAATAACCGAATTCTCGGAGCATCTCCAGGTCAAAAAGAGTCCTCTCTTCAATCCTCTCCGCTTCGATGAGCTTTCCCCTGTCTTTGAAAAATTTGACCCTTTCTTCGAGCTCTTTTTCAATTCCGGCGATCGCCTCTGCCAGCACATCCCGGGGCGTAGAAAAAAATGTCCGCGGATGGAGGATGATTGTATCAAAAGAAGCGACAACTTTGCCGAGCAGGGGGTCGATCGCCGAGAGGTTGGCGACAACGCCGTCCTCAAGCTGAATGCGGTAGGCAAAATCCTCGTAGGAAGGAAAGACGTCCACGACATCCCCCCGTAGCCGAAAAGAGCCACGCTTGAATTCGTCCTCCTGCCGCTCATACTGGAGGTCAACCAGGTTCTCCTGGATTTTCTTTCGGCTCATAGGCTGGCCCTTGGACAGATGGAAGCTCATCGCATAATAGGTTTCGGGTGCGCCGATACCATAGATGCACGAAACCGAAGCGACAATGATGACATCCCTCCGGGCAAAGAGCGAATTCGTAGCGCATAACCGCATGCGGTCGATTTCGTCATTGATGGTCGCCTCCTTAGCGATATACGTATTGGTGGCGGGAATATAAGCTTCAGGCTGGTAATAATCGTAGTAGCTGACGAAATATTCGACCGCATTGTCCGGGAAGAAGCGCCGGAATTCCTGATAAAGCTGAGCGGCCAGGGTTTTGTTGTGGGAGATGACCAGAACAGGCTTTTGAACATTCTGGATGATATTGGCCATGGTGAAGGTTTTTCCTGAACCGGTAACGCCCATCAAAACTTGATGGGCATGGCCTTTGAGAATGCTCTCCGTGAGCTCAGCGATCGCCCGGACCTGGTCTCCTTTGGGCTCGAATTCTGAATGAAGTTCGAAGCGTCTCATCAGGTTTATTATAGCAGAACGAGGATAAGATGGAGTGAGAAACTCGGCTCTGGAGAGAATAGAAAACGGATCCAGGGTTCATGGATAGATAGCGGGGGGAACTATTTTTTGTCCCGTATTTTGATGGCTCCCTTGAACTGAGCGCCGTCCTCAATCCTAATGACCGAGGCTGAAATATTGCCCATCATTCGGCCCGTTTGCGTTATCGTGACGTGACCCGAGGCCTCGATATCGCCGATGACCTCACCCTGGATGGTGATATTTTTAGCTTGGATCATAGCTTCCAGCCGGGCGTGCGTCGTGACCAGCAAATCGCTCGTGGGAAAATAAATTTTCCCTCGAACCTGTCCCTCGATGACCGCATCCTCTTGGCCCTTGATTTCTCCCTCAATGGATACAGCCGGTCCGAGCCGGGTCGTTTTTGGGGGGAGAGGAGAGTGTCCTTGGTTTTCAACCGGCATATTCGCTGCCACTCCTGAAAAATGAGAACCCGATTATAAAGTTCACTCTCCTGCTTGTCAATTTTGATTTTTTGTCAGGCCTTGACCGGCCAATTCTATTTCTTTAAACTCTTCGGCGAAGAAACGGTAATCTTTGTTTGATCACCGCCGTATGAGAACTTCACGGGGTTTTCAAGTTTTTGTCAAGCCGGCGAGCGGCCTGTGCAATCTGGCCTGCAATTATTGCTATTATCTGGGCAAGGAGAGCCTTTATCCGGAGACCGAAAGATTTCGCATGACCGATGATTTGCTGGAAAATTACATCATCCAACACATCGAAGCCTCTCCAGATGAGGTCATTCATTTCTCCTGGCATGGAGGAGAGCCAACCATCCTCGGAGTCGAATTCTTCGAGAGAGTGGTGGCTCTCCAGCGAAAGCATAAGCCAAGCGGCCGTTTTATTGCTAATGGTATTCAGACCAATGGCACTCTCCTCGATGAGGAATGGTGCCGATTCCTGGCCGAAGAGGGTTTTGCGGTAGGCATCAGTTTGGACGGCCCCCCTACAATGCACAACTACTATCGCCGGACGAAAACGGGCCAACCAAGTTTCGAGCAGGCCATGCGCGGCTATGAGCTCTTGCGGCGATACAGAGTGGCAACGGATATCCTGTGCGTCGTGAATGCTCGGAATGTCAAGTTTCCGCTTGAAGTCTATCGGTTTTTTAAGCAGATAGAAGCTCCCTACGTGAGCTTTCTTCCCCTTGTTCGGCAGTGCCCAGCGGAGGAACGAGGTGTCAGTGCAGATTCGGTCCCCGCTGAAGCATGGGGAGATTTTCTCAGCACAATTTTTGATGAGTGGCTGAGTAGAGACATTGGCAAGATTAAGGTGCAGATTTTTGAGGAGGCGGCCAGAACGGCATTCGGGATGGAGCACTCGCTCTGTCTTTTCCGGCCAGTCTGCGGGGATATTCCCGTCCTCGAACACAACGGGGATTTTTATTGTTGCGACCATTTTGTGGATGGCGAACATCGTTTGGGAAATATCCGCGAAAAACATCTTGGGGAACTCATCGAAAGCCCGGAGCAATTGGCCTTTGGCCGGGCTAAAGCAGAGGCCTTACCGCGCTATTGTCAGGCGTGTGAGGTCAAAGAAATGTGCCACGGCGAATGCCCTAAGAACCGGTTTATCCGAACCTTAGACGGAGAAGAGGGGCTGAATTATTTGTGCCCGGGTTATAAACGCTTTTTTAACTTCTGTCAGCCGTTTGTCCATGAGGTGGCAGCTGAGTGGCGTCGCCAGTCGAGCCAAGAGCCGGCTGGAGGCCGAGCCGGCGCGTCCCGGCAGAGGACACCCAGACTGAAAGCACCTCGCCCTCATCGTAGGGAGAAAAGAAAAAAATAACTGGAAGGAGATTTTCCATGGAAAGAAAGCCTTTCTCGCCTATTGTCTCTCCGGAGAGCGATGTAAAGGAGTTCACCCTGCGGGCTGTGCTCCTGGGTGTCGCCTTAGCAGCTTTCATGGGCGCGGCCAACGCTTACCTTGGGCTCAAGGCTGGAATGACGATTGCAGCAACCTATACAACCGCCGTCGTCGGAATGGCTGTGATCAAGGCGTTCCGGGGGACTCTTCTTGAAGAAAATTGCGCCCGGACAGTTGGCTCCATCGGAGGCAATGTGGCCTCGGGCGCGATATTTACCCTGCCGGCTTTCTTCATTGCTGGCATCTGGTTGCCGTTCTACAAAGTAGAACACTACCTCATCGCGACCATTATCCTTATTCTCGGCGGCATCCTGGGGATTATGTTTGTTACAATCACCCGGCGGATCCTTATTAAGGATGCGGAGCTTCCATTTCCGGAATCGGTGGCTGCGGCCGAAATCCACAAGGCGGGACAGAAAGGAGCGAAAGGAACAGGGCATCTCCTCACGGGCATGGGCCTGGGTGCTTTTTTCACCTGCCTTACAGAGTTCAAAGCCATTGCCCTAAAGTGGCAGCGCCTGGTGACTGTCGGCAAGGGTTCGATTCTCCTTCGCGGTCCGGAAGCGAGCCCAGCTTTCCTCGGAGTGGGCTTTATTATCGGCCCCAAGCTGGCCGCTATTAACTTCAGCGGCGGGGTTGTCGCCTGGGGGTTGTTAGCGCCCACGCTGGCCTTTTTCTTAAACTACCATGACTTAGGGGGAGTAGCCGACTGGACCGTAGAAATCACTCGCGTGTGGCGAGATTACGTTCGTTATATTGCCATTGGGGGAATGCTCGTCGGAGCTTTTTTCACCCTTTTCCGGATGAGGAAAAACCTCGCCGAAGGGATTGCTCGCTCGGTGTCTACGCTCAGCCTCGGGAAGAGGGGAGGAGAAGAGACGCTTCCTCGGACCGACCGCGACATTCACATCAAATGGGCATTGAGCACGGCAGCTGCTATCAGTGTTCTTGTTTTTTTTATTTTCCACCGGTTTGCCCAGAGCGCTCCGGCCTCGTTGGTGGCCGTCATTTTGATGATTATTCTTGGTTTTGTTTTTGCTGCCGTCTCCGGTTATCTCGTCGGAATCATTGGCGTGAGCAGCAACCCGACGAGCGGCCTGACCGTTTCGGTGTTGATTATCGTCGCCTTCATCATGGTCCTGATGGGTCTTCAAGGGGCCAGTGGAATTTCGGCCGTGCTCATCGTCGCCGCCTTTACCTGTGTCTCGGTTTCTGTTGCTGGCGAGATGATGCAGGACCTCAAGGCGGGACACATCCTGGGGTGCACGCCGTGGCGGATGCAGCTGGGCGACATTTTCGGCGTGACTGCAGCTGCTCTGGTCATGTTTTTTGTCCTCTCTGTCCTTCACCTCGGGAATATCAAACAAGCGGTGTTTGCTCGGCTGGCTGAACTGGAAGCTGCTGGCGTGACCGAAGTTTCTTATGATGGAAGACACAAGGCCGTTCCAGCTGGCCTCTATCGTCTGGAGGAAATTAAATCTCTTCTCCCGGAACAGCAAAACGAAATCCTCAGGACCAACGCGGGTTTTGGCGGCGAGAAAATCCCCGCTCCCCAGGCCAGCTTGATGGCGGCTGTGGCCAACGGAATTTTCGAGCGGCGGACCGAGTGGATATTGATTCTGGCCGGCATGTTTATGGGGTTTGCTTTCATCCTGATGCAGGTGCGGAGCCCGATGCTCATTGCCGTTGGCATGTACCTTCCGATCGACACTTCGTTTGCCATTTTCCTCGGCGGTGTTTTCAAGTCGATCCTCGAGAAAAGGACCGAGAAAAAAAAGTTGGGTAAAGTGGAGAAAGAACAGGTGACCAATGTCGGGACTCTGCTTGCCTCTGGTCTCATCGCCGGCGAGGCGATTATCGGCATTCTCTTTGCCACCCTGGCCTTCGCTGAGGTCGAGCTGCCGGCTATTTTCATCCGCCCATCCTACATGCTCAGTCTTGGGGGAATCATCGGCCTGGGCATTTTTCTGGTCAGCCGGTCAATGAGGAAAAAGCGAGAGCAGGCAAGCAGCTGAGAAGCCGCTGCCATCCACTTTTCTTTTGGCTTGACAATCCTGAGCCATCAGCTATAATGTGAGTGAATATTCACTCAAGAAGGTGGCATGAAGAAATCGCTCTTTTTCCAGACGCCCGAGAGCCGGAAAGGAGATATCCTCACAGCCGCCTTAAAGATCATCGATCGCTGTGGAATCAAGGGCTTGACGGTAGCCCGTTTGGCTAAAGAAGTGGGTTTTGTCGAATCAGCCCTTTACCGTCATTTCAGAGCCAAGAGAGATTTGATTGCCTTTATTCTGGACCAAATCCTCCAAGAGGCGCGCCGCCATTTTCAAGCGGTAGAAGAAAGTCTGGGCGATGTATCCGATGGTCTGAGGAAACTGCTTCATCTCCACCTGAGCTTCCTGGAGCAGTACCCGGGCATCTTTAAAATCATCTACTCTGATGAGCTCCATCTCGGGGATAAAGAACTGCTCGACAAGCTCGACCAGTTGACCATGGAAATTGTCCGTTTCATCAAAAAAATCATGAAGAAAGGAAAAGAGCAGAAAAGGTTGGATGGCGAGCTGGATGAAACGATTGGCGCCCTCCATTTCCTCGGCCTGGTCTATACGGCTTTCTCTTATTGGACTATTAAGAAAAGAAAAGTCTCGTTGAAGAGGATTGGGGAACGACTTCTTCGCCAGTATCTGGAAGGGGCAAGGGCAAAGGCCTAACGATGCCACAAAGAACGAGAAGATGGCGTTTGGAGGACGCAGTGAGTGAAGGCTCACTCTGAATAACTGGGGAGAAAACCGATGTGGAAGTTTTTAATCCAGTCAAGGTGGTGGACGATCCTTGGGATTGCTGCTTTGACCGTTTTCTTTGCCGCTCAGCTGGACCACCTTTATTACCAAAACAAGTTTACCAGCTGGATGCCAGAGGATGACCCAGTCATCCGGTTGTTGCTGGACACCGGCGAAAAGTTCGGTTCGAATGAATTGATTCTGGTTACGCTGAAAGCCAGACAGGGGAAGACTTTCCGACCCGATATCCTGACCAATTTGAAAACAGCTACCGATGAGCTGAAGATGCAAAAAGAGGTTTTTTATCTGACATCGATTATTTCGGCGCCTTATTTTCAGAAAATAGAAGGTGGAGTCAGCGTTTCTGATTTTCTGGAAGAGATTCCTCAGACAGAAGAAGAGCTCATCCGCAAGCTGAGTCAGGCCCTCGATCGCGAGACCTACGTGAGCACATTTGTTTCTCGGGATGGAGAATGGCTGGGCATTGCTGTCTATCTCAAAGGGGATGTCGATGGGGCTAAGGCTTTTGGGCAGGTCGTCAAGCCAATCATTGAAAAATACTTAGCTGACAAAGTGGAGCTCCATTTTGCGGGCGAACCCTGCTTCACCTATTACGCGGATTATTATCTAAAGAAAGATTTAGCCTTGCTTGTTCCGGTCGTCATTCTGACCATCCTGTTTGTCCTTTTCCTCAGCTTCAGAGACTGGAAAGCTGTTCTTCTGCCATCGCTCGTTGTCTGGCTGTCCACTCTCTGGGTCTTTGGCCTGATGGCGGTGTTCAAAGTGCCCATGAACCTGGTAACACCTGCTCTTCCCGTGCTGCTTGTCGGCCTGGGGTCAGCTTATGGTCTGCATGTCGTGAGCCAGCTCAAGTGGAACCAGACCGAAGGCGAGGAGAAGATGGACCGGCTGGCCAGGGCCACAAGCCGGGTTGCCCTACCCGTTTTCATGGCCGCCCTTACGACCATGGTCGGTTTTATTTCGTTCTTCACAACCAAGCTTGGTCTCATCTCCAACTTCGGGCTTTTTGCGGCTACAGGTGTTATCCTGGCCATGGTCTTGGCTTTTGCGCTCATTCCTTCTTTCTTCTGGCTTTTTCCAGAGAGAGAAACCGCAACGGGCTCGGCTCGGAGACGAGTTCCTTTGATTCGCCCGCAAGCTATGGCTGGGTTTTCAAAACTTGTCATCAATCGGCCCCGAGCCATCATTCTCATGGGTCTGGCGATTTTTGTCTTTTTTGTTGCCTGGATTCCCCGGATCAAACGCGAGGTCAATTTTGTTTCGTATTTCCCCCCGGCCAGCCAGCCTCGCCAAGCTGATGCCGTGGTCAGGACCCATTTTGATGGCGCAGCACCGATCAGCATTTATTTCAAGACGGATAGTTTGAAATCAGCCATAGCCCTGCGTCTTTTGCGCCGAGCGGGAAACTTCATGGCCTCTCTTCCCCGGTGCGGGGTGCCTCTCTCAGTGGCTGAACTTATCGCCGACTTGAATGAAAAGATGAATGACCGCTTTGCCATCCCGGAAACAGATGGTCAGGTGAGCAATTTATGGTTTCTCCTTGAAGGCCGGGACGAGCTGCGCCAGCTGATGACCGACGATTACAAAGAGGGCCTGGTTCTTTCCAGGACTTCTTCAGCTCGGACAGAGATTCATTGGCAGCTCAGAAGAAGCATCGAGAAGTTTCTCCAGGAAGAAATGGCGGTGCCCTTCATCGAGGTCGACCTTGCCGCCATTCCAGAAGATGAAGCGGTCAAATGGCGAAAAAAAGAGCTGGCTTTTCTCCTCGATGAAGTGGATTGGCTCCTCCAAAGATATGCTTCGCAGCCACTTTTGAAGGAAGAAAATGCTCACCATGAGCTGGCTGAATGGCTAGAGTCATGGCCACCTTATTCAGATTCCTCAGTGCTCGAGAGATGGAAACATGCGATGGAGGCTGAGGTCCTTTCTTCATCCTTTGATTTCGAGATATCAGAGGATAAAAAATGGCAACTGATAGAAAGCTTTCTCGCGGCAGGCCGAGCTGGAAACAGAGACCGGGCGAGCTGGCAAAAGACCTTGGAAAGAGTTGTTCCCGCCGCTATCTATGACCCGGAAGTGGCCGACATCGCCGTTTCAACTTTGATGGCAAGATGGAGAGAAGCGAGAGAGCAGGTTATGCTTGAAGAAGCCCTCCAGAGGATTAAGCCCTGGCTGCCCGCTGAGGCTCTTGAAAACAAGCATTTCCAGAAGCGTTTAAGCGGCCTATTCTATGAACTCATGGACAACCTGGTCGTTCTACCTGAACCCCTTTTTTCCGGTTTGAGCCAGGAGGCTTCCCGCCAATCGAAAAGAATCTCGCTAATCAAAGTGGACCAGAGCGGTCTGCCTCCCGCTCTCACTCAGCTCGACTATTATCTTTTCCTCTCCCAAATTCAGTCCTTTGCCCTCGCCCTGGGACTGACTTTTCTCATCATGCTCTTTCTCCGAAGAACGATCAAGCTTGGTCTGATTTCTATGGCTCCCATTCTCTTTACACTCGGAGTCGTCTATGGCTTTTTTGGACTGGCCGGCGTCAAGCTGGATTACGTGACGATGATGGTCGCTTCAGTTTCCATCGGTGTGGGCATTGATTACTCTATCCATTTTGTCCATGGGGTGATGATGGGCCTTAAGCAGGGACAGAATCGAGAAGAGGCGGTGGCTCAGGCTTTTAGAGAAAAGGGGCCGGCCATTGCCGCCAATTCTCTGGCCGTGATGCTCGGTTTCGCTGTCCTCATTTTAGCTTCCATGAGTCCATTGCGTACTTTCGGTGGGATCATGGTTGGGTCGATGTTTCTAGCCGCCTTTTCTGCGCTGACCATTCTCCCTGCGCTTCTGCTCAGGGCTAAAATTCGATGAAGGAGGCTGTCATGCGAAGGAGCCTTTATGCCATTTTGATCGGCTGCACAGCGTTTGGGTTTTATTCTGGGCTATGTTGCCCGGTCTTGGCCCAGGATAAAGGGGATGAAATCCTGAAAAAAGTGGAAGACCAGACGACCGGTTCTCTCGCTCCGTCTGACATCCAGGCGGAAATGGTGATGACCATCCGGAGCCGCAGAGGAGAAGAGAAGAGGCGAGAGCTGAGGGTCTGGACGAAGAATAACCCGACCTCTGACGATTGGCGACTGATGAAGTTTATTTACCCTCCGGATATCAAAGACTTGGGCTTCCTGGTTCTCGCTGATGACCAGATGTATCTTTATCTACCAGAATTCCAGCGAGTGCGGCGGATTGCCTCGCATAATAAAAAAGAGAGTTTTGTCGGCTCGGATTTTTCATACGAAGACCTGGGTACGGGTGGCTTTTCGGCTTCTTTCGAGCCAAAATTGGCCGATGAAAATGAGAAAACCTGGCGACTTGAGCTGACGCGAAAACCTAACGTTAAGAAGCAATATTCGAAAATTGTCATGACCGTGGATAAAGAAACCGCCCTTCCGGTCCGACTGGAACTCTACGACGATCGGGGAGAATTATTCAAAGTCGAAACTCAAGAGAATTCCCGGGTTGGCAAATACTGGATTCCAACTAAGTTCATCATGCAAAACGTAAGGACGAATTCGACAACCATCCTCGAGCTCCGGGAGGTCAAGGTGGACCAGGAATTGAGCGACGACCTGTTCACTGAAAGAAACTTGAAAAAAAGTGTTATCCAGTGAAAAAAGAGAGGTGGGAGGATGAAAGAGAAAAAGCGATTGGTTTTATTTCCAGTTATTTTGGTCATCCTGAGCATGGGTTTCAGGCCCGCTAATGCCCAAACAAAGTTTGATTTTTCAGGGATGATGAAGGTTTTTCTCTCTGCCTATGTTTCAGAAAATCAACGGGGGCCTTATTTTTTTCATCAGCGGGGCGACTTTGCTATTAAGAGAATCGAATCCCGGCTTGGCTGGAAAGCCCATCTTTCGAACAAAGTTCAAGCCGCTTTTCGGATTGACCTCTTTTCCAGCCCGGAGGCATTATTCTCGGAAGGAAAATTTCCTGAAGCAGGGATTCTGGCCAGTCCCGAAGAAAGTGAGCCTGTCGAGCTTTCCCTTTATGAGGCTTCTATTCGGGTCAGCGATTTTTTAGTCAAAAATCTGGATTTAACGGTTGGTAAGCAAAGGATTCCGTGGGGGAGGGCTGACAAGCTCAACGTCATCGATAACCTGAACCCGCTGGATTTCGCTAATTTCCTGACTTTCGACCCTGATTATTATCTCGAGCGTCGTCCCCAGACAGCCTTCAACCTGGAATATTATCTATTTAAGGACAGTCGGCTGCAGCTCGTCTGGTTGCTCGGCCGACAGGTTTCGCCACTCCCGGCTGGTTTTTCGGAGATGCTGAAGGTCAACCTTCAATCGCTTCATCAGCCCGAGGTCCATCTGGAAACGAAAAAGCCGGCCATAAAGGATACGGCCTTGGGATTGCGATTTTCCACTATCTTGGCCACAGTAGATATCGGGCTGAGCTATTATGCTGGTTATTTCAGTCTGCCTTATATCTATAAAGTTGAGTTGAACAACCCGATTCAACCCGCTCCCTCTCAAGTGTATTTCAAATATCCAAAAAGGCGAGTTTTCGGGTTGGATTTTTCCGGTGAGCTGAAATCCGTCGGCTGGTGGTTGGAAATAGCTCAGGTCCAGCCAGAACGAATTTCCTCCCAAGTCCATAGCTACGCCTTCTTTGGTGATCAGCCGATTCCGGTGTCTTTTCGTTTTAACCTGATGGAAGACATCTTCTGGCAATGGGTGGCTGGCGTTGACTACACCTTTTCGCTGGCCGATGGTCTTTATTTAAATTTTCAATTCCTTCACGGCCTTTTTGATGAGGCAGCTTTCAGTCCCAAGGCAGAGGAGTACTTCAATCTGAGAAAAGGCATGTGGTTTGGCTGCCCGGGAGACTATCTGGCGGGAAAGGCCGAGCTCCGGCTTTGGCGGGGCGACTTAAGACTCGCCGTTAACTCCTTGGTCGAGTGCTCCTCGGGCCACTCTTCAGCCATCTTTTTTCCTGCGCTCGAATACAGAATCCATGATGCGGTCTTTTTCTGTGCTGGAGCCATTCTCAGCACCGGGGACCAACAAAGTTCAAAATTCGGCAGCTTCTCCCGCGACAGGGTCATTTATCTCATGACCAAGCTGAATTTTTAGCGTCCTCTATAGACGATATAACCGCACCGCGTCCATTAACCTGTTGGCGGTGTCCACATCGGGGACGTTTTGGACCTTGTAGAGGACGCCGCCGGGCAAGCTTTTCTTTTCGAGCGCCCTGGAGAAGCTAAGGAAATCAACCGAGACGACGACCGGTAAGTCTCCAGCCATTGACCTAAGCCGGGCTAAGATCTCGAAGGCAGGGGGAAAACCTTTGTCGTCTCCGAGATAAATGGCTTTCAAGCCCCGAAGAGACCGGACAGCGGGAAGGAGATGGCGGCCATTGCCATGAAGGTGAAGGACTCCTCCATCGAATCGGGTCAGGATGCGTTCGGCCGGCTCCCGGCCCCACGCTTCGAAGACTTCGACCGAGGTCATATGGAAGGGGTCGACACTCTCGGAAACGACTCGACCTGGAATCCACTCAGCCATGTTGCTAAAGGTTCCGCCTTCAAAAACCGGCGCCAACTCAAAAAAAACTTCCTGGATCCGGACGTTCATCTCGAAAGCGAAGTCAATCGCCTTCCGCACCAGGTCGGGATGGTCAAAAAGCTCGAGATAGGTCTGCGTCGCTCCGAAAAGCTCAAAGAGGAAATTCAGGCTGTCAATCAGGATGAAATGGCTGATCCCGAATTTGCCCTCGCTTCCCTTGACGAATACGTCAAGCTGATGGAGGAATCGCCCAAACCAGGGATGTTCCTCATCGAAGCGGAGCTTTTCAAACTTCTCCCAGTTTTCGCAAAAGGGGGGGACCATCGATGAAATCCATCCTGTTTCTGTATCACACAGGAAACGAACGTCTCCGCCCAGGAGCCCGCCATAAAGCCCCTGGTCGAACTCGCTCAAGTAGGCGGCAGGCATGGCATCGTCTTCCACCTCCGCCCGTTCTTTGAGGAGAGAATCCCAGAAGATAATCCGCTCCTCGGGATTCGGGTAGTCACAGAAGCCATCCCTGTTCTTAGCTCGAAACTCTCTCAGGGTGCGGCTGGGGACAGACATCGTGGCAAAAATTTGGTCTTGGGCTCGTTTCTCGTAAAGCTGGCCCAACCTCTTGATGACCTCGGCCGCGCCGGGTTTATAGGCGAGTTCTCCGCTCATAGCATTTTCTTTTTCTCCTTCAGAACATACGCCGGAAGGATGGAGTTCAGGCCTTGAGCTTTTCTTTAAGGAAGGCAACTGTCCGCTCAGGCGAGCCTGGCTGCTTCAGGGTGGTAACGGGAAGGGTTCGTGTCATTGAAAAAAGCGTGAGCCGTGCCCTGGTACATGTAGATTTTGTAGTCGATCGAAGCTTTCTTGAGTGCTTCCTCAAAGGCTGGGATTCCGGCGTTGATCCGTTCGTCGTTTTCCGCGTAATGGATGAGCATCGCCGCCTTAATTTTGGGGACCTCTTCAGGAGCGGGTTGGGCTCCATAGAAAGGAACTGCCGCCGCCAAGTCTGGCGAATGGACAGCCACCTGGTTGGTCACTCCACCTCCCCAGCAGAAGCCAATGCAACCGACTTTGCCCGTCGTCTGGGGATGAGTTTTCAGATATTGAACCGCGGCCACATAATTTTTTATGTTCGCCTGGCGGTCGAGCTTCCCGATGAGAGACCTGGCCTCATCAGCATCCTTGGGCGTTCCCCCGAGCGGTGATAGAGCATCAGGTGCCAGGGCCAAAAAACCTTCTAAGGCAAGCCGCCGGGCCACGTCTTCGGTGTGGGGGTTGAGACCCCGGTTTTCGTGGATAACGATGACTCCAGGCTTTTTCGCCTCGTCTTTCAGCCGGGCAGAATAAGCGCGGACCTCACCTGTTTCGCCGGGATAGTGGATATATTCTGTTTGCAGGCGGGGGTCGTCTTCAGGGACGAACTGAGATGGTCCAGAACGACCTTCAAGGATGGGGAGCAGGGCAGAGGCAGCCGCGACGCTTCCGGTAAGGATGGCCAGTTTTTTGATGAATTCCCGCCGGCCCAGCAATCCCTTCTTGTAATCATCATAAAGGTCGATAATTTTTTGGTCCATGATGAAAACTCCTTTCTAAAGCGAGCTGAAGCGTTTTTCGGCCTCGACGACTTCTAGCATGCCCGGGTCAGCTTCTTTCCACAGGTCGAGGAATTTTTGGTAGTTTTCTTTGGCCCTCGTCTTGTCTCCCAATCGTTCATAAACCATCCCCAGCCTGTAGAAGCTACGGGCATAGATATCGCCGAAAAGGAACTTGCCGACCGTGAGGTTGGCGATTTCTTCATACTCATCGCGGGCTTTTTCCCAGTCACCCTTCTTGAAATACGTCAGGGCCAGGGCATCCAGGAAAAGAGCATGGTCGTTGTCGAAAAAATGCTGGGAGGGGAGAAGGGCGGCAGCTCTTGTCAAACGCTCGATGGCTCCGGAATAATCCTCATTCTTGAGCGCTATCATTCCCGCCAGCAAGTCATGATACCTTATGCCTTTCTTATTCGCTCCAATTTCAACCAAAGCGCGGAGATCCTCTGCCGTTTTCATAGCCTCTTGCATTTTGCCCAATTCGAGCTCCGCCCAGCCTCGGCTTAAAAGAATCGCTTTTTGCCGCGACAAGCTGTCTATCTCCAGAGCGCTTTGAAGGGCTTTATGGTACTCCGCGAGCGCTTTCGCCGGCCGACCTGACCGTAGATAAAGGTCAGCCAGGCTTCTATGGAAATCAGATACCCATCCTTTGTCGCCCGCGTTTTCGGCAACCTTTAATCCCCGGCTGAATTCAGCCTCTGCTCTCCGGAACTGTCCTCGCAGCAAATACATGGCGCCAAGCCAATCCCTGCCTATCAGGTGGCCGGCTATCTCTTCCAAGCCGAAGAGCTGCTCGTACTGGGCTTCAGCTTTTGCCCAATCCCGCAGTCCCTGATAAGAGACTGCTTTGGCCAAAAAAACTAAATAGTTAGATGGATTCAAAGCATCGGCTTTCTCGGCTTCGGATAGAGCTTGATCGTACCGACCATCGACACAATCAGCAACGGCCAGGTAAATGCGGACCATGAAGTTGTCATTGTAATTCCGGATAAAGGCCTCGAGGGTCGCCCGGGCTTTCTTCGGCCATCCTTTAGCTAAATAGCTATCCATAATGTTAAAGTAGGTCCATATATTTTCTGGGTTCCTCTGGAGCACGCGTTCATAGAGCGCAATGGCTTTGTCCCATTCCTCCAGGCTATTGTAAAGGATGCCGAGGTTTGTCGTTCCAATAGAGTCATCGGGGTAAAGCTCCAGGAGCCTCTCATAGGCGGTTACGGCTTTATCGTAAGATCTTTCGGATTCCCGGTAATAATCCGCCTCGATTGTATAGCGTTCCCTTTCCGAGAGGCGGTCCGCAAGTTCAAATGCTTTCTTGAGGTAAATTTGTTTTTGCGAAGTGAAAAGAAGGTTGGAATATCCCATGGCCATCGAGCGGTAGGCCATGGCAAAGCCGGGGTCGAGGGCCAGGGCCTTCTCCATCATTTGGATTGACTCGCGGTATTTCTGTTCGTTATGAAGTTTTCGTCCCTCGACGTAGAGCCTGAACGCCTCGGGTGAGGCCGTCGTGATTTTTCCGAGCTCGCGGTCGATATCGGCGGCGATTTCCGCGGCCGGAATTTTGAGGTCCTGTTTGATCTTTTTCGTCAACTCGTCGACCATGGCAAAAATGCTGTCTTCCCCCTTTGCTTCGACACGGCGTGAGCTTAAGAGCTCGCCCGTTCGAGCGTCCTGGAGCTGGATGTCAATTCTGAAATTTTCGCCCGCTTTGGTGTAACTTCCGACCAGAATATTTTTCACGCTGCCCTGAGTCGCCACATCCTTGAGGGTCTCAGAAGTATAAGCTTTAGCGTCAGCCTGGCCGAGCTGACTGAGGATGTTAAAAAGCTTGTCAGCGCTCACGACGTCGAGGTATTTCGATTGGGAAAGGTCAGTAATCAAAAGGTCCGAAAGGGCGACTCGCCAGTGGTCAAGCTTCTCATCGCCTGTGTTATTCTTGAAATACATGACGGCGAGCGAAGGCTTTCCAGAGGGAGGCGGGGGCGGACCTTTGGTCAAAACCAGTCGCCACACGGTCAATCCCGCCACAATGAGGCCAATGGCGATCCCCGTAGGGACAAGGAGTTTTTTAAGCCCGAAGGTGACAGTGATCTGCTTGGAAGTAAAAGGCCGGCGCTCAACGACCACTCTTTCGGTCGTCGGAAGGCCGGCTTCAATCCTGGACAGCTCTGTGAGGAGCTCGCTGACATTTTGATATCGTTTTTCTTTCTCTTTGGCCAGGCAACGGAGGACAAGAGCGCTGAAATCAGCCGGGACCTGCGGATTAAGCTCCCTGGGGTCGCGGGGGAGTTCGCTTTTGTGTTTGACGCCAACAGCAAAAGGTGTATCTCCCTCGAAGGGGACGTGGCCGGTCACCATCTCGTAGAGAATGATTCCCAGCGAATAGATATCGGAGCGCTGGTCGACAGGCTTTCCCTCCACCTGCTCGGGCGACATGTATTCAGGCGTCCCGACCATCATTCCCGCGGCCGTGAGTCCTTTAGTCAGCAGAGAACGTGCGATTCCGAAGTCCATAATCCGGACGTTGCCGCCTTCATCTACCATAATGTTTTGCGGCTTTAAATCGCGGTGGACAATCCCCAGGTTGTGCGCTTCAGAAAGGCCCTCGCCGATTTGCTTGGCGATGGAAATCGCCCGGCCGACCGGCATCTGGCCGACCTTGCGGATCAGTCGCTTTAAATCCTCTCCGGGGACATATTCCATCGTGAGGTAGTAGTTGCCTTCTTCCTTTGTCAGGTGGTACATCCGGCAGACATTTTTATGAGAAATCTGGCGCGCCATCTTGAGCTCGTTCCGGAACCGCTCGATGGCTTCTTCATCGGCCGAGACCTCTGGCCTCAGGAGCTTGAGGGCAATTTTTTCGTTAAGCTCTGTGTCGAGCGCTTTATAGACCTTGCCCATGCCGCCCCGGCCGAGCTCCTCGATAACCTGGTAGCGGCCGGCAAACAGGCTGCCTGTGGTCAATTCACGAATGGGAGTCTGCAGAGTCTCTGTTTTGGTATCTCGCGGGAAAGTCTCCCCTGGGGAGATTTTCAGTTGGGTCCCGCAGCGGCCACAGAAAAGAGTATCTTCTGGGTTATTAGAGCTACATTTTGGGCATTTCATACCGGGTGCCCTTTTTTACTGCTTTCGGATGCGTCAAGAATATCAGTTTTATTTCAGTAATGTCAAACAGACGAGCCGTTTGAACGAATAGGGTTTCCCCGTTCTTCTCGGTTATTTCGGAAAGTTTGGCCTCAGGGTTATTTTTTTGCGGGCTCTTTTTCAGGCTGCTTTTTGGGCGGCTTGGTGAAGACCGCGGAATCGCCCAGAAGCTCTCTCAGCCAGCTGGCGATATCCTCCCAGACACTCAGTGCTCCAAAATCCATGGGACTTCCGGGACCAGATTCTGGCCGGCCGAACTCGAGCCGGCCACGAGGAGCTTTGGCTTCTATCAGCCTGACATTCATTCCGAGCATTCTGAGCTTGGCCGCAAACTCCCGCCCATCCTCAGGTCGACTGGTCTCTTCTTTGGAGACAATTTCAGCCGGGCGACGTGGCTGTTCTGTCTGCCCCAGGACAATCAGAATATTCTGGGCTCTCACCCCTCCAGCCAAATCAAGAAGATTTTCCGCCCCAACATCGGGCGGTGGAAAGAACATACCCATTCGGGTAATCACACCCCGGAATAGGTCCGGGTTAAGAAAAGCAAGCCTTAAAGCCCCATAAGCTCCTCTCCCGCTGCCGTCCAGGATGATACTCTTCTCGTTAATCTTGTATAGTTTCTTTATATGGTTAATGCAGTCGAGGACCTCTTGTCCCGCCACGCCAGTATACCAGCCGGAACGATTCTCAGGCTCGGGAGCAACGAAAATGAAATCTCCTGCTCGATTTTTCGCCGAAGTCCCATAGTGGGCTCCGATAACGGCACCAAGAGCCTGCTCTGCCGATGGACCTCCGCTCAGGCTAACAAGAAGGGGAAGGGGCGTTTTCGGGTCATACCATGGGGGGACAAAGGCCGAGTAAGGCCTGAGAGCTCCGTCCGCTGGCGAGCGATAGGCGAGCCGGACAACCTGGCCGTTGGGGAAAAGAGCTGGTTTGCCTTCTTCGACGCTCTTGAGAAGCTCCTTCCTTTCTCGATCCCACTGCTCGACGCGGTCAAGAGAAGCGAACGGAGGCGCATTGGCCATAAATTCCTGGATCCATTGGAGGCGAATTTCCAGAGTCGGCAGACTCTCGCGGAATACCTCGTCCTTGTCGAAAGTTTCGCCTTTCTTGATTTCTTCGAGCTTCGCTGTCAGAGAATCGAATTCCTTCTTGTCGACGAGGAAGAATTGTTTGTCCTCAGTGAATTTCAGGATGCCTTTGTCGTCCAGAACGCCCAGGCTGAGGTCATAACGGCCAGTCGCTGGCTTTTCAATCTCGATGGGAAAATCGAGGAGCGTCAGTCCTTCATCGAAGGCAAACTCCCTTCGGGAGAGGAAAGTGCCTTGCGCCGAGCTCAGCGCGGTCGTCAGGCGCCAGCCTTGTTGAGCCTTGGGAGATTGGACAGCCAGCTTGATTTTTCGTTCATCTTCAAGATAAAAATGGTTCGCTTCGAGAAGCGACTGGAATTCAGGTACTTCAGGCAATCGGGGTAGGAAATTAAAAACCATCCCCCGGCTTCTCTTGGCAACGTCTTTTTCTGCGTTCGGGTCGGCGACAAGCTGGACGCTCTTTCTTTTTCCCGGGTCGACATCCGTGTATTGCAGGTTAACGCCCCATTCCGGCTGAATGAACGGTCGAAAATGGGGAATGTGCGTCCAGGGAACGGCAACCTCGGCGACAAAGGATTTCCTGTCGCTCCCGAAGGCGATTTCCAGCTGGATGTCTTTGGTGAAAGCGCTGGGAAACGGCTCTCCGTCCCGATTGACGACCACCTTGAAGGGTTCGTTGTCGCGGAGAGTGAACCCGAAAACGATGAAACTCGCGCTTTCATTTTTCTCGGAGGGCTCGACCAAAACGAGATAAAACGCGTCGCTCGAGGGCACGTTCCGCTGAAGAAAATTCAGACTGTCATCTTTTACTTCGACGGCGGTATAAAAATAGGCAGCATCGAAGGCAAAGCGGGCCATCACGGCGAGGTCAGCAGAGGGCTCCGGTCGGGTTCCGTCGATGGCCTGATTGACCGGCCATTGTTGGATTCCGGCCCAGTCCTCCAGCTTTCCGTCGATTACGATTTTTTTATCAACCTGGAGGATTGATGGCTTTTCCGCCGGCTGAGCTAAGAGGCCCAAGTTTAGGCTCATCATAAGAAGGAATCTTGTGCTCTTGGACATTCTGATGAACGAGTTGGCCATGATGATATTCCTTTGTGCACACTTGAAATTTTATTGTACCGCATTCCCCGGCGCTTGAACAGGCCGAAATCTTCTCTTAGACAATTCTTTCTTTCCGTTGTTGGGAATTATGTCTGTTTTTTGGGTGGGAAATGGTCATGGTCCAGTTGAAAAGCCATCCAAGAAGCTATAAAATAGGTGTCTCGTGAAGTCGGAGAGTTTGGTCATTTTAGACATCGAGCGGGCATAACTCAGCGGTAGAGTGCCAGCTTCCCAAGCTGGGAGTCGCGGGTTCGAATCCCGTTGCCCGCTTTTTTTATTCCATGAAAGAGTGGGACCTTATCGTCGAAGAAAAGCCTCTCCCGGGCTCCCAGAATATGGCCCGGGACGAGTTCCTCTTCCGGTCGCTCCAAGCATCCTCCCCAACCTCTGTCCGTTTCTACCAATGGGCGCGTCCGACGGTCTCTGTCGGCTATTCGCAGACGATTGATAAAGTTGTTCGCCTGGAGTTTTGTCGCCAGCACGGCGTGGATATCGTCCGTCGGATAACCGGGGGAAAGCTCGTCCTTCACCATCGGGAAATAACGTATTGTGTGTGTTCCTCAGACACCGACGTTTTCTCTTCGAGCCTTACGGAATCCTACCGAGCCATTTCCTTAGCCCTGATTCAAGGATTGGCAGAGATGGGGCTTGAGGCCCGGCTGGCTGGCCAGGCCCCGCTGTTTTACAGGAAGGGCCATCTTCCTTGCTTTTCCTTTCCCGCAGCCGATGAAGTGGAAATTCGCGGCTGCAAGGTTATCGGCAGTGCCCAGAAAAGAGTCGGTTCGACGTTCCTCCAGCATGGTTCTATCCTCCTGGAGGATGATGCGGACTTGCTCCGCCGGGTGGTAGCGACATTCGAAAGAATTGGCCAGCTGCGTATGATTTCCCTTTCTGAAGCCCTGGGCCGAAAGGTTGATTTTGGGTGGGCTGTGGAAAGACTCAAGCGAGGCTTCGAAAAATATTTTGGCATCCAGTTTCGGCCTCGAGTCTTTTCAGCCGAAGAGCTTAGAATTATCGACGAAATAGCCAGGAAAAAATACGCCGCCGAAGACTGGACTCTCCGCCGCCTGGACAAAGCAGTTGATTTTTTCGAGCCCCGATGATAGGATTTGTTCTCGAGGCGGATGAGGAAATGAAATGAACGAGATTGAGGAACTTTCGAAGATTGATGTCGAGAGTCTGCCGCCCCTTCGGCCGATGGTCCTCGATGACCTCCACGAGAAGGCGCTCCGCAACCTCCACCTCGAGCTCGGCTTAGGCCCTATTCTCTATCTTCTCTCGCCCTCCTATTCAGTTCTCAACCCAGAGCCAACCGAGCTGGTCAATGATTTTTTGACTAAAAATGAAAGCCTGCTGGACTATCTTAAAGAATGCATCATCCAGAACCTGGCCATCTATTCTGTCCTCCTCGATGTGAACAGCTATTTTGTGGAGCAGAACAATTATCTCGTCCTGGCTCGGCTGCGGGAAAAGGACTCGGGCGGGCGTCGCTTCGAGATCAAATTCTATACCAATTCTCCCCTGGAGCTGACGACCCACTATGAGGACAAAATTTATATCGGCCGGGATTTCATCGACCTTTTTAACTTCAAAAGGAAATATTTTGGCGTCAAGGAGATGATTATCTCCCTCAAGGACCAGAATGAAGTTCTGATTGACAAAGCCCAGGAAAAGTTGAAAAACCCCCTCCAGTACAAATCCTTCTTCCAGGAAATCAAAGAGCTGGTCAATGACCTGCGCTCAGAAAGCCTGCTCATCCTCCAGTCGCTTCCGCCTTACCTGGATTTCGGCAAGCTAAGCGAGAAGGACCTCATCGACATCAACGCCCAGTACCGGACGATCAACCACTATATCATCGAGCTCCATGATGAAGTGGATGAGTTCGAAAACGTTCTCCATTTCGACAAAGAGAACGATTTTGTTCGGTATGTCACCAAGTATAAAAAAGATGTCACCAACCTCATTTCCTACTTCAACATCAAGATTACCGGCTTGCTAACCCATAAAATTTACGGACTGAAAAATAAAGAGAAATAAGGCCTATCGCGCCAAGCCTGCCTCAACCCGGATATCGCTGTAAGTCGTCGAAAGAAAAATGCGGGGTTTCTCTATAAGTTCAGCATAAGCTTTCGCTGTGGTCAAGTTGTTCTCCTCGTTGACCTGGATTTCCGATGGCAACATCCAGCGGATGTCTCCGTATTTTGTCCTCGCTTCGAAAGGGTAATTTTCGCCTGATGGCCAGTAGAAATGGATGGGAGTGTAATCACACCTGACCTCGATGGGCGCGATGAGGGGTAGAGGGGAGAGGAGGAGCTGGCCGTGAGAGACAAGGACGGTTGCTTTTCCGGAGAAATGCATTAGCTCAACTTCTTCATAAGAGGCCGAGAGATAGATTTCTTGACCGACCACCGACCGGCCGGAGATGGCCAGGTTCTTTCCTGAAATCCATATGTTGCCGCGGATTCCAACGAGCCTGACTCGGCCATAATCGTTGCGGACCCTCAGGTCACCGTTGGCTTCCTCGATGTCGACAGGGGAGTGGCGGGTCTGGATGTCCACCGGTCCGGTGCGTTTTAGAGAGATTTTTTCGTAGGAATTCTCGATTTCGACAGCGCCGGGGAGGTCTTCGCCAGTGATGGATGTATGGGGAGCCTGGATGGCCACTTTTTGGGCGATGTCTTGAAGTTCGATTTTAGCGTAGGAAGTCTCAATGGCCATCTCGCCCTCAACCTGCTTGGCGGTGACGTCAGAATGTCGGCTCTTCAGCTGACAGCTGGAGTGGATATTTTCAAGCTCAACGGCTTCATGGTTGTTCTCTATCGAGAGCTCGCCCCTGATGTCTCGGGCAACAACCTGGCCATGGCGGTTAGCGATTGAGGATTTGCCCACTCTTTGAATTTTCACCGGGCCGTATGAGTTCCTCACCTTCACCTCGATATTCTCCGGGCAAGTGATCAGGAAGCTCGTCTCGAAGTTTCTTTTCTTGAATTCTTCGCGGTTAGTGCTAAGGTAAAGGGTGGAACCATCCCTTTTGATTACCGGATGAAGGCTGAGAGCCACCTGACGCGCCTTTTCCTCGTTCCGTCGCCAGATTTTCTTTTTCAGGGTAAAGGTGAATTTGTCGCCCGTCACGCCTTCAATTTCCACGCTCCCGTGGGCATTGATAATGTTCAGAACGCTCGGGAAAGGGGACTCAATCTCTCCCGATTCTTCGAAGGTGTAGGCATTCCAGTCGAAGGCAACGTAGTCCTCCAAATCAAAGCGGAGCTTTCCTGTCTTCAAGTGGGTAAAGAAGATGCCGGCGGCGATGATGAGAACAAGAGCGATAATTTCTCGGGCTTTCATGGTCAATCCTGGATGTCTTTGGGGGGCGGCGAATCTTTCCGTCTTTCTTTCAATCCAAAATAGAGCTTCCAGGCACCCCAGATAATCAGGGCCACTGGCCATAGCCGGGCGAGAATATCCCAGACGTGGATGTCGAAATTATGCAAGAAGAAGATGAGCCCGACGACAATGAGGATGATGCCCCAGGCTAAAGCGTCTCTTTGTTGCTTGGCCATGTTTCCTCCTTTGGCTTTCCTACTTTGATTTAGCGAAGTAGCAATAGATAAGTCTGGCCCCGATAACGATGACGACGACAGGCCAGAAGTCAAAAACCTTGCCGTAAGAGATGACATCGAAATTAGCAAGAATGAGGATGCCGCCGAGGATGATGAGCAGGGCTCCCCAGAAGACAGAGCCCGATTTGACGATGGCCGCGGCTTCCTCCTCTTCGATTTCCTCTGCAGCCTCGCCCTCGAGCGCCCGACGGTTGATCCGTTCGGCGACCCGGACTGAATCGATAATCTGAAAAATGTAAAAACCAGCCAGCAGCAGACCGGCAAAGGGCTGGGCACTGCCGTGTTGCTGCATGGTCACAAGGCCCGCGAAAATGAAGAGATAGAGAAAGCCTTTGAGTACTTCGCCGTTGTAAAAGGCGCCAATGCCGAAGGGAAAGAAACCGGAGAGAATTCCGGCCAAGGCTGGGGATTTGGTCGGTTTTTTCACGACGACTTTTTCTTCCATAGCGTTTCCTCCTCCTGGAGTGAATTGTTTTCTTTTCCACCAAGGAGCTGTGACTCCTTGAGGGTAAGGATAACATTGTCTTTATAGCCATTCAGACGGTCGATCCACATGTCCGCTCGGGCGAAGATTTTTTCTGCTTGACTGTAGCCGAGATGAAGGCTGCGGCTGATTGATTTTTCGATGGCCGTTCTGTTCGGGTGGAAAAAGTAAGCCGAGACGAGAATCATGAACACCGACGCGGCAGCGAACACCGGCTGGAGCGATGGCTGAAGCAGAAAATCGAGGCTCAATTTGAGCTTGAGCCTGAACCGCTTTTTCTTTGCCGGGATAGCATAGAGCTTTGCCTTTAGGTCTTCGCTGACTTCGAGCTCGGGAAAGCTGCGGAGGGCTTGCCGGGCTTCTTCCAGGCCAGCCAGGAGAAGCGAACAAGTGGGGCATGCTCTGAGATGCTCTTCGACCATGCTTCTATCCGCCTCCCCGAGCTCTCCCTCGATGTAGGAAGAAAGAAGCTTCTCCAGCTCCTTACAGGTCATGGATGCTCTCCTTTTTTGAGCTGAGGAGCCGGGCGAGCTCCAGCCTTCCGCGGTTGATTCTTGACTTGACTGTTCCTATAGGAACACTCAAAATTTGGGCCACCTGCTCGTAGCTTTTTCCCTGGATGTCCCTGAGGATGACGGCCATCCGGGTCTCCGGGGAGAGGCTGTTCAACCCATCCCAAACCGCTTTCCGACTATCTTCGCGCAGCATTCCTTCCTCAGGGCTCTGGCCAACGCTCGAGCTGGCCAGACGCTCATCAAACTCGTCGCGATGAGTCTTTTCCCACTTTGTCCGCCGGTAGGCGTCGATGAAGTGGTTCTTGGCCAGAGTAAGAAGCCAGGCGGTGAAGTTTTTTGTCCGGTCGTACTTCCGCAGCGAGTGGTAGAGCTTGATAAAGATATCCTGGGTGAGGTCCTCGGCCTCTTCATAATTTCCGGCAAACTGGTAGGCCATGTTGAAAACTCTCTTCGAATAGGTGTCAACGAGCATTCGCCAGGCTCCTTCCTTGCCTTCCAGGCAATCGTTGATGAGCTCGTTCAAGTCCACTCACTTCATCCTGGTAGACGAGAATACCCGGCAAAAAGTTCCCTGATTTTCACTTTTTGAGCTATTCTATGTCCGCACTCCTCCTCTGTCAAACTATTAGGGGCACCGAAATTTGCCGATAAAAACACCCGACGGGTCCTGTCGCGGTTCACCCCCGGCGCCCTTTCGCGATCGATCTTGTTTATTTTCAACTATAAAGATGGGTGGCACCAAGCGCTCGCGTCGGCGGGGGGCCCCCGAACCACGCCACCCATCGGGTACGCCTCTTTGTCATGCTAATTTCTTGGAATATCATGCATTTTCGGATCAGAGAAATTTCCTATCGGCAAATTTGGGGGGCACTATTAGGGAGACATCAAACGCAATTCACATAATTACCCGTCATGGAGGTGCGTTTCGCTACTATGTTACCTATAATTCCCATCATTAGTTATTGGGGGGACAGATTATGAGGGCGAAATTATTGGGGACATGGATTATGGCATTATCCGCGATTCATCAAAACTCTTGAGGAAAGAGGATAGGGCTGAATTATGCGTATTATAATGGCGTCCCCGTTTAACTGCGCTTGACTAAAAAAATAAGATATGACAGGATAATTTCCTCATTTTGAGGGGACACACCTCAGAACCACTGGGGAAAGTCCCTGGCGTAAAAAAAATTCCCGGCTGAAAGGAGGAAGGCATGGAAGGAATTGTCGGTTACGGGGCTTCGATCCCGCGCAACCGCATTAAAGTTGAAGAGATTGCCAAAGTCTGGGGAGCTGACGCGGCGAGCTACCGGAAGGGGTTGCTCGTCGAAGAGAAATCCGTCCCTTCGCCTGACCAGGACACCATTACCCTCGCCGTTGAGGCCTCGAAGAATGCCCTCAAAAGAGCCCGAATCAACCCCAAAGATATCGGCGCTGTCTATGTGGGCTCAGAATCCCACCCCTATGCTGTTAAGCCGAGCGGGACAGTTTTAGCTGAAGCAATCGGTGCCACACCCGACGTGCACACGGCAGATTTCGAGTTCGCCTGCAAAGCAGGTACCGAGGGGATGTTTGTAGCCTTGAACCTGGTCAGGGCAGGAGAAATCAAGTACGGGTTGGCTGTTGGGGCCGACACTTCTCAGGGAGCGCCGGGCGATGCTCTCGAATACACCGCTTCAGCCGGAGCTGCAGCCTTCATTTTCGGCAAGGATAACGTGGTCGCTGAGGCCTTACACACCTATTCCTACACCACAGACACTCCCGACTTCTGGCGGCGCGAGTACCAGTACTATCCGCAGCACGGCGGCCGTTTCACTGGCGACCCGGCCTATTTCAAACATATTGTCGGAGCGGCCAGAGGAATCATGGAAAAATCCGGTCTCAAGCCGTCGGATTTCAACTACGTCATCTTCCACCAGCCGAACGGTAAGTTCCCCTTCCGCGTCGGGGAGATGCTGGGCTTTGAGAAAAAGCAGATTGAACCGGGCTGGCTGGTCAGCAAGCTGGGCAACACCTATTCCGGTTCCTCGCCGATGGGGTTGACGGCGACCCTGGACATTTCAAAGCCCGGCGACCTGATTCTGATTGTCTCTTACGGGTCAGGGGCAGGGAGCGACGCCTTTGTTTTTCGGGTCACAGAAAGAATCGAGGAAGTGCGAGACCTGGCTCCCCGAACCAGGGAGCTCCTCGAGAAGAATCGTTGCTACCTGGATTATGGCACTTACGCCAAGTTCCGGCAGAAAATTAAGAAGGCGATTTAGGAGAGGACGATGAGAGAAGTGGCCATTATCGGTGTGGGAATGACCAAATGGGGAGAGCTCTGGGAGAAATCCCTGCGGCAAATTTTTGTCGAAACAGCCCTCCTCGCCCTGGATGATGCTGGAGTGGACAGATTCGATTCGCTCATTGTCGGCTCGATGTCGAGCGGCCTTTTTGTCGGCCAGGAGCATATTGCTTCTCTCCTGGCTGATTATCTCGGCCAAACGCCTGTCCCGGCGGTTAGGGTTGAATCCGCCTGCGCTTCGGGCGGGCTGGCTCTCCGGCTGGGGTTTATCGAAGTAGCCTCTGGAATGGCTGACGTCGTCCTCGTCGGAGGCGTTGAGAAGATGACCGATGTCACGGGCAATGAAGCGACTTATGCTCTGGGTACGGCGGCCGACCAGGAATATGAGTGTTTTCACGGCATCACTTTCCCGGGCCTCTATGCGCTCATCGCCCGGGCGCACATGGAAAAATACGGGACCACGAGGGAGCAGCTGGCCATGGTCGCCGTCAAGAATCATGACAACGGCTCGAAAAATCCCCTGGCGCAATTTCCCTTCAAGATTACCGTGGATTCGGTTCTGAACTCAGTCCTCGTAGCAGACCCACTCCGCGTTCTCGATTGTTCTCCGATTACCGACGGCGCAGCAGCGCTTGTTCTCTGTCCCGTCGAGATGGCGAAGAAGTTGAAAAAACCGATTGTCAGGATTATCGGCTCTGGCCAGGCGACAGACACCATTGCCCTCAGCTCTCGCAAAGACATCACCTGGCTCGAATCTACTTTCCAGGCGGCCAAGAAAGCCTATGCCATGGCCGGAAAAAAGCCCGAAGAAATTGACCTTGCAGAGGTCCACGACTGCTTCACGATTGCCGAAATCTGTGTTATCGAAGCGCTCGGGTTTGTTGAGAGGGGAAAAGGGGGAAAAGCAGTCGAGGAGGGTCTGACGGCACTCGGCGGTAAGATTCCGGTGAACCCGAGCGGCGGGCTTAAGGCCAAAGGCCATCCTGTCGGCGCCACCGGCGTTGCCCAGGCCGTGGAGGTGGTCAAGCAGCTTCGAGAGGAAGCCGGGGCTCGCCAGGTCAAGGGGGCCAAAGTGGGCCTTACCCAGAATATGGGTGGAAGTGGCGGCTCATCTGTGGTCCACATCTTTGAGCGCGGGTAAAGAGAAAAAGGAGGAAGAGCATGCCGACACCATCAAGATTCTGGAGAGAGATTCCGCAACGGTACAGGCTTGAGGCGGGAAAATGCAAGAACTGCGGGTTCATTGCCTTCCCACCCCGTCTCATCTGTCCTGCTTGCCACAGCCGAGAATTCGAGACTATCCATCTTCCCGACACCGGGAAAATTCTGACCTATACCATCATCCGCGTGCCGCCCCAGCCTTTCGTTGACCAAGCTCCCTATGCAATGGGAATCATCGAGCTCGACAACGGCGTCAGGATAACGGGTCAGATTGTCGACTGCGACTTCGAGGAGCTGAAAATTGGACGCCGCGTCAGAATTGAATTCCGCAAAATCTACCAGGAAGGCGAAGCGGGGGTCATCTATTACGGCTATAAGTTTGTCCCCGACTGAGAGGGCTTTCGAGCTTGATTTTGCGGCCGATCATGTTTTTAATGCCCGGTGTTCAAAGCTCTTCCTGGCTGTTGCGGGAAAATCAAAGGCTAACAAAGAGAGGCTTTTTACGGTGAATTTGAGGATGAGAGGCGGGCGCTGGATCCAAAGGAGGGGAAGTGTTTAGGATTGAAAGCAAGGTCGACACCAAAAGTCAGGAATACAAAGAAAATTTCGAACACATGAAGCGGCTGGTGGCTGAATACAGGGAACGCCTAGCTAAAGTCCGAGAAGGGGGGCCGCCCAAATACCGGGAGCTCCACAAATCGCGAAAAAAGCTCCTGGTCAGGGAAAGGCTCGAGCGCCTGTTTGACCCGAACACCCCTTTCCTTGAACTCAGTCCCCTGGCTGCCTGGGACATGTACGACAACGAGGCCCCGGCTGCTTCGATGGTCACGGGTATTGGAGTTGTCCACGGACGCGAGGTTCTGGTCGTGGCCAACGACGCCACAGTCAAGGGTGGGACGTATTTTCCGATGACTATCAAGAAGCACATCCGGGCCCAGGAAATCGCTATGGAGAACCGCCTGCCTTGCATCTATCTTGTGGATTCAGGCGGAATCTTCCTTCCCCATCAGGCGGGGACGTTTCCCGATAAGGAGCACTTCGGCCGCATCTTCTATAACCAGGCAAGGCTCTCGGCCATGGGCATTCCCCAGATTTCTATCGTCATGGGCTCCTGTACGGCGGGCGGAGCTTACGTGCCCGCGATGAGCGACGAAACCGTGATTGTCCGGAGACAGGGGACGATATTTATTGGCGGACCGCCTCTGGTTAAAGCGGCCACGGGAGAAGAAGTCACGGACGAAGAACTGGGTGGGGCTGACGTCCATTGTCGGATTAGCGGCGTCTCCGACTATTACGCCTATGATGATGAGCACGCTCTCCAGATAGCCCGAAATATCGTCGAAACCCTCGACCCGCCCCGTAAGTTCGAGCTCGACATGGCTCCGCCCGAAGACCCAGCTTATGACCCCGAGGAAATCTACGGCATCGTTCCCCGCGACTTGCGCAAGACTTTCGACATTAAGGAAGTGATTGCACGGCTGGTTGACGGGAGCCGTTTCCAGGAGTTTAAAGAACTCTACGGCCAGACGCTCGTCTGCGGTTTTGCCCGCATCATGGGCTATCCTGTTGGCATCCTGGCCAACAACGGCGTCCTCTTCTCCCAGAGCTCTCTAAAGGGGGCTCATTTTGTCACTCTCTGTGCCATGCGCAAAATCCCTCTCATTTTCCTTCAGAACATCACCGGTTTTATCGTCGGCAAGCAGTATGAGCACGGCGGGATTGCCAAAGACGGAGCCAAGCTTGTCCATGCCGTTGCCAACGCGGATGTTCCCAAGTTCACGGTCATCGTCGGAGGCTCCTACGGCGCCGGAAATTACGCCATGTGCGGTCGTGCTTATGGCCCTCGATTGCTCTGGATGTGGCCGAATGCAAGGATTAGCGTCATGGGCGGCGAGCAGGCAGCCCACGTCCTGCTCACGGTTAAAATAAAAAGGCTCCAAGAGCAGGGAGTGACGATGACCGAGGAAGAAAAAGAAAAGTTGATGAAGCCCATCCTGGAGAAATACGAGGAGGAGGCGAGTCCTTATTTTAGCACGGCCAGGCTCTGGGATGATGGAATCCTTGAACCCTTAGAGACGCGGGCGGCTCTTGGGCTGGGCATCTCGATGAGCCTGAACGCCCCCATCCCGGACTACAAGGTCGGTATTTTCAGGATGTGATGGGACGATGAAAAGCGAAAGAGAAAGTTACGAAACCATCCTCTTCGCGGGCGACGATAAGGTTGGCCGGATCAGTCTCAACCGTCCCGAAGTCCACAATGCCTTTAATTCGATGATGATTCGGGAGCTTGCCGATGCTTTCGCCAGAGTCAAGAAGGACGAATCGGTTCGGGTGGTGGTCCTGACTGGCACCGGGGAATCTTTTTGTGCTGGCGCAGACCTCAACTGGATGCGGGAAATCATCCGCTATTCTTTCGACCAGAATATCAGGGAATCCCTTGAGGTGGCAGAACTCATGCATGTCATTTACACGCTGCCCAAGCCGACAATCGCCCGGGTAAACGGGACCGCTATCGGGGGCGGGAATGGCCTCCTTTCCGCCTGCGATATCGTCATCGCCTCCGAGAAAGCCAGGTTCGGGCTGAGTGAAGTCAAAATCGGTCTGGTGCCGGCAGCGATTTCGCCTTATGTCATCCGCCGTATTGGCGAGAGAGCGGCTCGGGAGTATTTCCTCACCGGGGAAAGGTTCGATGCTCGCCGGGCGCTGGAGATTGGCCTGGTTAACCGAGTGGTTCCTCATGAGCAACTCGATGAGAAAGTTGATGAAGTGGTCCAGCTTTTGTTGAGCTCAGGGCCAGAAGCCATCGCCAGTTGTAAAGAGCTTCTCCATCGGGTGCCGGCGATGAGCCTGGAGGAGGCCAAAAAATACACCGCTGAAATGATTGCCCGCTTGCGGGTGAGTGATGAGGGCCAGGAAGGCATGGCCGCTTTCCTCGAGAAGAGGAAACCCCGCTGGGTCAACGAAAAAAGTCAAATAAGTTCCGACCAGAGGGAAAAAGAGAAAAAATAAGCGGAGAAGGCGGCATGTTCAAGAAGATTCTGATTGCCAACCGGGGAGAGATTGCTGTCCGCATAATCCGAGCCTGCCGCGAGCTGGGCATTGCCTCAGTCACAGTTTATTCTGAGGCAGACCGGGCAAGCCTGCATGTCCAGATGGCAGATGAAGCAGTGTGCATTGGTCCACCGCCGGCCACTGAAAGCTATCTGGACATCGACAGAATCGTCGAGGCAGCGAAAGCCACTGGAGCTGAAGCGATTCATCCAGGTTATGGCTTCCTGGCTGAGAACCCGGCCTTCGCCCGCCGCCTGGAGGAAGAAAATCTCGTCTTCATCGGGCCGAACTCGAAGGCTCTGGAGCTTGTCGGGGATAAAATCCGTGCCCGCCAGACGATGGAGAAAGCTGGCATACCCATCATCCCCGGAATGAAGCGCATCCCCCGGAATATTTCCGAATGCGTGGCTGAAGCCGAGCGGATTGGTTACCCGGTGATGATCAAAGCATCGGCTGGAGGCGGTGGCAAGGGCATGCGCATCGTGTCCACAAAAGAAGAACTCCAGCCCGCCTTAGAGGCGGGGATGAGGGAGGCCAAGGCAGCTTTTGGCGATGAATCGGTCTATCTCGAGAAATGCATCGAGGACCCGAGACACGTCGAGTTTCAAGTTCTGGCAGATAACTACGGGCACGTCGTCCATCTTTTTGAGCGGGAGTGCTCTATCCAGCGCCGCCACCAGAAAATTGTCGAGGAAACGCCATCCACCGCCCTCGACCCAGAGCTCAGGCAGAGGATGGGGGAGACGGCCAAGAAAGTCTTAAAGGTTGCGGGCTACAACAACGCGGGGACGGTTGAATTCTTGCTCGATAAGGATAAAAACTTTTATTTCCTCGAGGTGAACGCCCGCCTTCAGGTTGAGCATCCGGTCACTGAATTGACGACGGGCGTTGACCTGGTTCACCAGCAAATCCGGATTGCAGCCGGCGAGAAGCTGCGACTGAAGCAGGACGAGCTCCGCCAGCGTGGCCACGCCATCGAATGCCGGATCTACGCCGAGGACCCGGCCAACAATTTCCTTCCGTCGTCGGGAAAAATCCTCTATCTCAAAGAACCCAAGGGACCCGGCGTTCGGCATGATTGCGGCATCTACAGCGGGTGGGAAGTGCCCATTTACTATGACCCCATCCTGGCCAAGCTCATCGTCTGGGCGGAGACAAGGGAACTGGCCTGCGAGCGGATGAGATGTGCCCTCGAGGACTACGTCCTACTCGGCATCCATTCGACCATCCGTTTCCTGCGGGATGTCATCTCCCATCCGAGCTTCAGAGAAGGCGCGACGACGACGAGCTTCATCAAAAGATACTTTGAAGGTTGGAAAGATGAAGTTGCGGCCGGAGAGGCACTCAGTGTGGCTTTGGCGGCGGCTGCTTTCGCTGATTTAAGCCAGAGTCAAGCTCCGGCTGGGCTGCCAGCCGCTTCGCCAGGCCGAGAGAGCTATTCACCCTGGAGAACCCTCGGGAAGTGGAGAATTGGAGGAGAGAGCTGAGATGGAATTTGATTTCCTGGTGAACAGAGCGCGTCACAAGGTGAAGTTGGAGAAGAAAGAGGACCGCTTCCTCATCAGCCACGAGGGGAGAGTTTTCGAGGCCGATATTAAAGTCATTTCTCCGCATGAGCTATCGCTTCTTCTCGAAGGCCGCTCTCATGTGGTCTATATCGCTCAGGACAAGGATAAGAAATATATTTCCCTTTGCGGTGAGACGTTTATTGTTCAGAAACCGGGGGAAGAAATAAGGAAGGCGGAGAGGGGAGAGGAAGAGCTCAAGAAGGCCAAGCCCGTCGTCACAGCTCCCATGCCGGGGAAAGTCATCAAGGTCTGTGTGGCCGAGAACGAGGCCGTGCGGAAAAACCAGACTCTGGCCATTGTTGAGGCCATGAAGATGGAAAACGAGCTCAAGTCGCCCATCGAGGGGGTCGTCAAGAAGATTTTCGTGGAGGCCGGGGACGTGGTGGATTCTGAGAAACCGCTCATAGAGCTCGAAGCTCCAGGATAGGAGGGCGGCGTCGCTATACTTCCTGGGAGTTTCGTGCCTTATTAAAGGGAAGAACTGAGATGCTCAGGATGTTTCCAGGGGTGTTTTTGACCGCCGTCATTTCAGCCTCTCTAGTTGTATTGCAGATGACGTCGATTACGGTGCCGACTGGAGAGGCCGAGCTCATCGAGACACCCGCCATGACGTTCTTGACTATGACCGAAGGGGAGTATCAGAAGTTGGCGAAGCAGATGGCCCAATCGCCGACTTTCGTGCCGATAAAGAAAAAGCCAGATGGCCTAAGCCCTGGAGCAAGGTTTGGACTGAACCTAATCTTGGGAGGCCGGAATCTCTCATGGATTATCGATGGCAACGTGGCCGATGGCTATATCTTTTACGCC
>FWPV01001682.1_pt1 | contig 57756 bp, 56 predicted proteins | sample 2228371 | NCBI WGS metagenome assembly FWPV01 (sample SAMEA103939776, study PRJEB20133) | metagenome
TCCCGAAGGGGATACTCACCCAGACTGCCGAAGCTAAGGAAAAGGCGTTCAGATTCAACGCCACCATCGGAGAGGCCAGAGAGGATCACCGCTCGATGGGGCTGCGTTCCATCACCCGTTACCTGACGGGGATCACGGCTGATGAGGCCCTACCCTACGCGCCTGCGGCCGGGCGGGCCGACCTGCGTGCAGCCTGGAAAGAGCACATCCAGCAGAAGAACCCTTCCTTGGGCGAGGCGCCTATCAGTCTGCCTGTGGTGACTACCGGCATAACCCACGGTCTAAGCACGGTAGCCGACATGTTCTTTGATGCCGGCGACGTCCTTTTGCTCCCGGACAAGCTGTGGGGCAACTACCGGATGGTGTTCGGGCTGAAGCGAGGGGCGCGTCTTCACACTTATCCTCTTCTCAAGGATACCGGCTTTGATGTCGACGGTTTCCGTCAGGCGGTGCTGGGCCAGGCAGGTAGGGGGAAGGTGGCCGTGCTTCTCAACTTCCCCAATAACCCCATCGGTTATTCCGTCACTTCTCGCGAGGCCGAGGCTATACGCGACATCCTGGTGGAGGCGGCTGCCAAGCAGGATTGCGACGTGCTTGCGGTCTGCGACGACGCCTACTTCGGCCTGTTCTATGATGACTCCGTGTTCAAGGAGTCGCTCTTCAGCCTGTTGGCGGGGGCGCACCCGCGGCTTCTCGCGGTCAAGTTGGACGGGGCCTCCAAAGAGGACTACGCCTGGGGTCTGCGTATCGGTTTCGTGACCTATGGGGTAGCAGGCGGCGCGGGGGCCTATGAGGCCTTGGAGAAGAAGACGGCTGGTTGTATCCGAGCGACCGTCAGCAACGTCTCCCACCTATCTCAGTCCTTGCTAGTCAAAGCGATCAAGGACCCCGCTTACGAGGCCGAGCGGGCGCAGAAGCACGCCGTCCTGGCTCGGCGGGCGGCAACAGCCTTGGAAGTGCTTGCCGACCCCAGATTCGGGGAAGCCTGGAGCCTCTACCCCTTCAATTCCGGCTACTTCTTGTGCGTGCGTCTGCATGGGCTGGATGCCGAGGAGTACCGGGTGCGTTTGCTCGATGAGTACGGGGTGGGGGTGATCTCCACCAGTAGCACAGACGTCCGCGTGGCCATCTCTTGTGTAGAAGAGAGGGAGATCCCTGAGCTGTTCGCGCTCATGCTGAAGTGCGCTCTCGAGATGAAACAAGGGTGAGGCCACCCTAAGGGGGGAGCAAGTACGGGTTGCGTACGGGTGCGTTTCTACGCCGAGCTGGGAGATTTCCTTTCTCCTTCGCGCCGCGGTCGCGAGTTCGAGTGTCCACTCGGAGGACGAAGGTCGGTCAAGGACCTGATCGAGGGGCTTGGTGTCCCTCACACCGAGGTCGACCTGGTTCTTGTCAACGGGCAGTCGGTGGACTTCTCGTATCGCCTCTCGCCTGGGGACCGTATCAGCGTATACCCTGTTTTCGAGGCTCTGGACATCGCTGGGGTCACCGCTGTTCGTCCGCAGCCTTTGCGCCTCTTGCGCTTCCTGGCCGACGTCCATCTAGGCAGACTGGCCGGCTATCTCCGCCTTGCCGGTTTCGACACTCTGTACGACAACTCCTGGGACGACGAGCAGATAGCCGAGACGGCCGTGCGTGAACGCCGGGTGCTTCTCACTCGCGACCGTGGGCTCTTGATGCGTTCCGTGGTCAGCCATGGGTATCTTGTCCGCAGTGCTAGACCACGGGAACAGCTGCGCGAAGTATTGGACCGCTTCGATCTGTGGGGGGCAGTGCGCCCGCTCTCCCGTTGTTCAGTCTGCAACGTAGCGGTGGCGGCGGTAGAACGGGAGAGGGTGATAGAAAGACTGCCGCCGCGGACAGCGGCCCACTACCAGGAGTTCTGGCTGTGTCCGTCCTGCGGCCGCATCTACTGGCGGGGAGCTCACTATCGCTCTCTCATGGCCTTGCTGTGCGCCCGTAGTCCCAGCGCAGAAACAGAGGAACGCCCACCAGGGCCAGGACTCCCATAGCGGCGATACCGACAGCGGTGGCGCCACCTCCACCGGCGGCGGAGGCCAGGGGCGAGAGAAGGGCACCGGCACCCTGGGAGACCCTCTGCACCGCGCCGAAGAGACCGAAGGCCAGGGCTTGATAGTCGGCAGGAAAGGTCTGAGCGAAAGCGCCGCGGACCGTGGGAACGAGCGCTCCCGAGAGCAGTCCATGCACGGACGCGAAGAACAGGATCCAGGCTAGGCTGGAAGCCAGGCTGAAGACCAGCGCATTGAGACCGAGCACGACCAGGCCTGCCACTACCAACCGACGGACCAGGGTCTGGCCGGGAGAAAGCAGGGAAACGGCGACCGCTCCCAAGGCGGACATCAGGACTACCAGGGCAAAGACAAGGAGGAGACGCATCCCTCCTAGACCAGTGGCCGCCTGGACGTGGAGAGGAAGATACAGGGTCAATCCCATGACCGAGGAGTTGAGCGCGAAGTATCCGGCCAGAAACCAACCTGCTTTGTGGTGCTGGGCCGACTCCCGCCAAAGGGCCGCCATGCGCTCGTGCAGTCGCCCCGGCGGTGCATGGACCGGCTCATCCTTCTTCTGCCAAAGCTTGGGGGCGAAGATCCCTGGCAGACAGCAAGCCAAGAAGATGAGGGCTGCCGGCAACAGTGCATAGGCCCGCCCGCTTATTCCCGGGAGCAGCCGACCGGAGACGAGCGACTCCATGAGAAGCACCCCCGCCGCTCCTCCCGCAAAGCTCAGAGCCATGCCCCGAGAGGACACACTCACCACGTTCACTCCCGCAGCTGCCTTGAGCATCGAGGCGTTGTATATCAGGCTGGAGATCTGGAAGGCGTAGTTGGCCGTCATCGCGACCAGCAAGATGGCCAACAAGGCGGCGGTTCCCCGCCGGGGCAGAAACGGGAGCAGGCCGAAGAGAAGTGTAGCCGCCAAAGCCGAGACAGTGAACCACTGGCGGCGTGAGCGGTTCTCATCGGCGCTCACCCCGATGTAGGGTCCGCTAAGACCGACAGCCCAGGAGGAAAGGGCAGAGGCGAGACCGAAAGCCCAGGCAGTGGCGTTCAGCTCATTTATGATCCAAATGGTGAGATACAGAGGAATGGCGAACTCGACAGCCGTGTTGCCGAAATCGTAGGCATACCAGGCCCAACGCGTAAGGGGACCGGCGGTCTCGGTCCCCTCGGCGTCTTGGTTCTGGTTGGGGGCTGACATCGTGCGACTAGTGTACTATGTGGTCCTGGCGAAAGACGACGCACAGGAGGCGAGGTCGCAAACGGCCGCGGAGACGGTGGAGCCATGGGTGTGATCGACTCGCGAGGCGTACCTCTTTTTCGTGAAGTGCAGCGTTTTCGTAGCTGGATCTTTTACCTGCCCATAGCCATCGTGACCGTGGTGGTCTGGTGGCAGTTCTATGAGCAGGTGATAAGAGGCCGTCCGCAAGGGGCTGAACCCCTGCCCAATTGGGCGGCCTGGACTCTCACCATCGTCTTCGGGCTGGGATTCCCGGCTTTCGCACTCCTGGTCAGGCTGGTCACCGAAGTAGTGCCGGGAGAACTGTCCGTCCGTCTGTATCCTTTTCGGGCGGTGCGCTTTCCTGTGGCGGACATACGCAGCCTAGAGGTGCGCGAGTATTCCCCGCTCAGGGAGTTCGGCGGGTGGGGGGTGCGCGTAGGACCGGGCGGCAAGGCCTACAACGCCTACGGCAATCTGGGAGTGCAGTTGGTGTTGGCCGATGGTCGACGGGTGCTGGTAGGGTCGCAGAGACCCCAGGAACTGGAGGCCGCGCTTCGCGCGGCCGGGTACAGAGAGGGCCGAGCGGCCGGTCGGTGAAATGGCTGGGTAGCGTTCGGGGCGGGCGGGTACCGGCGGCGAGGAAGCGCAACTATGAGGCTTGTGGTGGCTCTAGGCGGGAACGCTCTCCTCAAGCGCGGCCAACCCCTGACTGAGAAGGCCCAGCGCGAGAACGTCAGACTGGCGGCGCGAGCTCTGGCGCCTCTTGCCCGAGAGCATTCCCTGGTGATAACCCATGGCAACGGCCCGCAGGTGGGTCTGCTTGCCTTGGAAGCGGCTGCCTATACCGGGGTGGAGCCGTACACCTTGGATGTGCTGAATGCCGAGTCGGAAGGCATGATCGGCTACATGATCGAGCAGGAATTGGGCAATGTCTTGCCCGAAGAGGTGCCGTTCGCCACCCTTCTGACGCAGGTCCAGGTAGACCCGGCAGATCCTGCCTTTCTTCATCCATCCAAGCCCATCGGACCGCAATACACTCAGGCCGAAGCAGAGCGTCTTGCTCAAGAGCATGGGTGGACTTTCGGGCTGGACAACGGCATGTACAGGCGGTTGGTGCCGTCGCCGCGGCCCCTTCGCATCTTCGAGATACGGGTGATCGAGTGGCTGGTGGAACGGGGCGTCATCGTCATCTGCACGGGCGGAGGTGGGATCCCCACTGTCCTCACGCCGGACGGGGTGTTGATAGGGGTGGAGGCTGTGATAGACAAGGATCATGCCGGGGCACTGTTGGCGCGCTCGCTGGGCGCCGAGGCATACCTGATGCTCACCGATGCTGAGGCCGTGTGGGAGGGGTGGGGTACTCCGGAGGCGCGGGCCATCCGGCGTGCCTCTCCAGAGGCGCTCGCCCAGCTTCGTTTTGCGCCGGGCTCGATGGGGCCGAAGGTGGAAGCCGCCTGCGAGTTTGTGCGTGAGACCGGCGGTCTGGCGGGAATCGGTGCGCTGGAGGATGCTGCGGCCATTCTCGCTGGTCGCGCCGGAACGCTGGTTTCGAAAGAGTTCGCAGGGATAGAGTACTGGTCCTCCCTGTTTCACTGGCCGGAAGAATAGGGCGAGGCCGCCCTCGCCTGCCAGCGAGGGAGGCCTCGGCAAGCTACAATTCACCTTGGACGGGCCCCGGGCGTGGCGAAAGCGCCTCCTGCCAACGTCCACGCCAAGCAGTCTGGAGAAAGCCGGCGACTAGGAGGAGCGAAGACATGCGGATCGCATTGATCGGGCAGGCGGCCTTCGGAGAGAAGGTGCTGCGAGCGCTGGTAGAAGCAGGGGAGCAGGTGGTGGTCGCCTACACTCCGCCCGATGCTGGCGCGGCCAAAGGCAACCCCGTGCGGGAAGCAGCTGAGTCTCTGGGCATACCTGTGCGCCAGCCTGCCCGGATGCGTGATCCCGAAGTGTTCACGGACTACCAGACGTTTGCGCCCGAGCTGAATGTGATGGCCTTCGTGACCGACATCGTGCCCAGCACCATCCTGAACTATCCCTCCCAGGGCACCATTCAATACCATCCCTCTCTGCTGCCGCGACACCGCGGAGCCAGCGCCATCAACTGGGCGGTCATCAATGGCGAGAGCAAGACCGGTCTCACCATCTTCTGGCCCGACGAGGGACTCGACACCGGGCCGATCCTGCTGCAGAAGGAAGTCAGCATCGAGCCTGACGACACAGTGGGCAGCGTGTATTTCAACAAGCTGTTCGACCTGGGGGTGGAGGCGATCCTGGAATCGGTGCAACTGGTGAAGGAAGGCCGGGCGCCCAAGATCCCCCAAGATCTCAGCCAGGGTGAGTACGAGCCTATCTGCAAGCGCATGGTGATCGACTGGATGTACCCGATAGGGGTGGTGTACAACGTGATCCGCGGCTGTAACCCCTCTCCGGGGGCGGTCACCACGTTCCGGGGTCAAGAGCTCAAGATATTCGATTGCGAGAAGCGACCTCGCAGCGGTCCGGAAGACCCGGGCACCCTCCTTGAAGTGATGCCGGACGGCTTCCTGGTGGCCGGTTGCGGCGGAAGCATCTTCGTGAAGCGGGTGCAACCCAAGGGCGCGGGCAAGGTCCCAGCCGGCGAGTATGCCGCGAGCGTCGGGCTGAGTCCTGGGGACAAGCTCGGCAGCTAGCGAAGACAAAACAGAGGCAGCCCTTCCGTCTTATCAGCGGCCGGCGCTACAATCTACGCAGCAAGAAACCTGGGGGGACTTGCTGGGCATCGGCGGCCCTGGTGCGGAGTTTCCGCCGTGTCGGGCATGCGCAGGCTGACTTCACCGGGGGGCAACTTCGGAGCGGTTGTTTCGCCGCCGGGCCGAACTCCGAGCGGGCCGGGACAGACTGAACTCCAAGCGGGGCCACAGTGGGCAAGTGGCCGGAAGGACAGTGGGGTGGACGATCTTGCCGTAGCCGGCATAGACTGCTTCGACTTGGTGTCACGGGTACTGGACGCGCTTCCCAGCGGGGTGGTCCTGGTCGACGCGCAAGAGGTCGTTCAGTGGGTCAACTCTTGGGCGCGTGAGCGTCTGTGGCGTGGAGATCGGCTGATCGGAGCCCGCTGCCATGAGGTCTTTAGCTGCCCTCGGTCTCTTTGCTCGGTCCGGGTTGATGGTCCTGCGGGTAGCGGTGCAGCCACTACGGGGGGAGGGGGGGTTCCTGACCGGCGGCCCCAATCGCAGACCTGGGTGGAAGAGCGACACTTGCCGGACGGTACCAAGGCTTGGTATGAGTTCTCGTTACGTCCCCTGCGCGGTGGTGACCAGATTCCCTGCTGCGTTGTGCACGTGCGTGATGTGAGCGACTACAAGCAGGCGGAGTCTCGCTTGGAGGCCGAGGTGACTCGGCGACGCCTCCTTGTGGAACAGTCGCGGGATGGAGTGGTGGTCTTGGATGAGGAAGGACGTGTCTACGAGACCAACCTCCAGTTCGCGCGGATGCTGGGATGCACCTTGGAGGAGATGGCGTCGCTTCATGTCTGGGATTGGGAGTATCTATACCCCAAGGAGCGCGTGATGGAGATGCTACGCACGGTGGACGAGAGCGGCGATCACTTCGAGACCCAGCATCGGCGTAAAGACGGTAGCGTATACGACGTGGAGATAAGCACCAACGGAGCGGTCATCGAGGGCAAGAAGTACGTGTTCTGTGTCTGCCGGGACGTGACTGAGCGCAAGCAGGCAGAGCGTGAGCGCGAGGCTCTCATTCGGCAGTTGCAGGACGCTCTGGCGGAAATCAGAACTCTCCAGGGTCTGGTGCCTGTCTGCTCCTACTGCAAGCGGATCCGCGACGACGACGGCTATTGGCACCGTGTCGAAGAGTACATCGAGAGGCAATCCGGGGCAGGGGTGACCCACGGCATATGTCCCGAGTGCCTCAAGGCGCATTTCCCCGATTTGGATGCGGACCCCAGCTGAGCGGGGACGAGGCCCCCTTTTCGTAGAAGCGGGGTGCCGCTCAGCCGACCGGCCCAGTCGCGCTCCCGAGGGGGACGGGCCTTTCGTTTGCGCCCTCGGTGCGGTAGCATAGGGCGACCTTTAATCGAGCCCGGTGAGGCCGAAAGGAAGAAAGGCTGAACTATGCCCCGCCGCACGGACATCCGCAAGATCCTGGTAATAGGATCGGGTCCCATCGTCATCGGTCAGGCTTGTGAATTCGACTACTCCGGTACTCAAGCCTGCCGCGTCCTCATGCAGGAAGGTTATGAGGTGGTCCTGATCAACTCGAATCCGGCCACCATCATGACCGACCCTACCTTCTCGCACCGTACTTACATCGAGCCTCTGGTCCCCGAGGTGGTGGCCAAGGTCATCGAAGTAGAGCAGCCCGATGCGCTGCTACCCACCTTAGGGGGCCAAACGGCTCTGAACCTAGCTGTGGCCTTGTGGGAGGACGGCACCCTGCAGAAGTACGGGGTGGAACTCATCGGTGCCGACTATCACGCCATCCGACGGGCCGAAGCCCGCGATGAGTTTCGTGCCACCATGGCCTCGATCGGACTGCGGGTGCCTGACAGCGCCGTGGTCAAGAGCCTGGCCGAGGCGCGGGCGGCGGTCGCCGCCGGGCTGCGCCTGCCCCTGATCGTTCGGCCCAGCTTCACTCTCGGTGGCCATGGCGGAGGGGTGGCGGCGACCGCCGCCGAGTTCGACAGCGTGGTGCAAGCGGGATTGGAAGCCTCGCCGGTTCACCAAGTGCTCTTAGAGGAGAGCGTCATAGGCTGGAAGGAGTTCGAGCTCGAAGTCATGCGCGACCGCAAGGACAACGTGGTCATAGTGTGCTCCATCGAGAACATCGACCCCATGGGCGTGCATACCGGGGACTCGGTGACAGTGGCTCCTCAGCAGACACTGAGTGACGTCCAATACCAGCGGCTGCGCGACGCTTCTCTTGCCATCATCCGCGCTATCGGGGTGGAGACGGGGGGCTCCAACATCCAGTTCGCCTACTCCCCCGAGACAGACGAATTGGTGGTGATCGAGATGAACCCGCGGGTGAGTCGCAGTTCCGCCTTGGCCTCAAAGGCCACCGGGTTCCCCATAGCCAAGATCGCAGCGAAACTCGCCATCGGGTACACCCTGGACGAGATCGCCAACGACATCACTCGCAAGACTCCTGCCTGCTTCGAGCCCACCATTGACTACGTAGTGGTCAAGACCCCGCGCTGGGCCTTCGAGAAGTTCCCCTTGGCGGACACTCGTCTGACGACCCACATGAAGAGCGTGGGAGAGAACATGGCCATCGGCCGCACCTTCAAGGAAGCCTTCCTGAAGTCGATGCGCTCGCGGGAGCTGGACGTCCAACCGGAGATCCCGGAGAACACCGAGGAGTTGATGTCGCGCATCGCCACCCCGTGTGCCGAGCGCTATGACCTGATCTTGGAGGCCTTTCGTCGGGGGGTGTCCCTCGAGGCTATCTTCGAAGCCACTCAGATCGACGAATGGTTCCTGGAAGAGTTTCGGGAGATCGTGGAAGCTGAGAGACATCTCCAGTCATTTGCAACCAGAGGCGGACTCGGGGGCCTGCCCCGGGAGGAGCTCCGGCAAGCCAAGCGTCTCGGTTTCAGTGACCAGCAGATCGGTCACCTTCTTGGCGCTACTGAAGACGAGGTGCGCCGACGCCGGGTTGCTCTGGGCGTCATCCCCACCTACAAGGCGGTCGACACCTGTGCGGCGGAGTTTGAAGCCTATACCCCGTATTTCTATTCTACCTACGAGGACGAGAACGAGGCTCTCCCCGAACCCGGTCGCGAATCCGTGATCATCCTGGGAAGCGGGCCCAATCGGATCGGCCAAGGTATCGAATTCGACTACTGCTGTGTCCACGCGGTGCAAGAGATGCGGGAGCTGGGCTACAAGGCGATCATGATCAACTGCAACCCGGAGACCGTGTCCACCGACTACGATGTGTCCGATCGCCTGTATTTCGAGCCGCTCACATTCGAGGATGTGCTCAACGTCATCGAGAACGAAAGACCCAAGGGAGTGGTCGTCCAATTTGGTGGACAGACTCCGCTCAAGATAGCGGGCAGACTGCACGCCGCCGGAGTGAGGATCTTGGGTACTTCCCAGGAGGCCATCGACCTGGCGGAAGACCGGAAGAGGTTTGCCGAGGTCTTGCGCAAGCTGGGCTTGAAAGCGCCGCCTTACGGCACGGTGAGGACCGAAGAAGAAGCGTTGGCCGTAGCGGAGCGCGTGGGTTACCCGGTGTTGGTACGGCCGTCATATGTATTGGGGGGGCGGGCCATGGAGATCGTGTACGATCCCGAGAGCCTGCAACAGTATCTGCGCACGGCCGTGAAGGCCTCCCCTGATCACCCGGTTCTCATCGACCGCTTCCTGGAGCACTGCACCGAGGTGGATGTCGACGCCGTGTGCGATGGGGAGGATGTCTATATAGGGGCGGTCATGCAGCACGTGGAGGAAGCGGGCATCCATTCGGGAGACTCAGCCTGCGTCATCCCTACCGTGTCGCTGGGCGAGGCCACCGTGCGGAGAATCGAAGAACAGACTGCAGCTCTGGCGCGGGAGCTGGGGGTGGTCGGCCTCATGAACGTGCAGTTCGCGGTTCAACAGAGTGACCATGGGGGGACAGGCATCTATGTCTTGGAGGTGAACCCGCGGGGAAGTCGGACCGTGCCCTTTGTGAGCAAAGCCACCGGAGTGCCGTTGGCTAGAGTGGCCACCCGCGTGATCGCGGGGCAGAGGCTGCGCGAACTCGACTTGCCAGGCTGGGCGGAGTCCTTGACGGCCGGCATGGTACCGAGACGCCGCGATCTACGCCACGTGGCGGTGAAGGAGGTCGTGCTTCCGTTTCCGCGCTTCCCCGGTGTGGACACCACGCTTGGTCCAGAAATGAAGTCCACCGGCGAGGTCATGGGAGTCGGTCGAAGCTTCCCGGAGGCTTTTGCCAAGGCTTCTCTCGGGGCCGGCGACAGGCTTCCCCGCAAGGGCACCATCTTCATCTCGGTGGCCGACAGCGAGAAAGACGCCGTGGTGCTGATGGCTTTGGTTCTTAACACCCTCGGTTTCCGCATCTTGGCCACGGAGGGCACGCATCGAGTCCTGGTGCTCAACGGCATCGAGGCGGAGCCGGTTCTGAAGCATACGGTGGGAACTGAGCTGCGAGCTGCCGCCAAGGAGGGCGACGCAGGTGCCATCACCACTATCGTCGATCTCATTGAGGCGGGGAAGGTCGATTTGGTCATCAACATCCCCCGAGGCCGAGGAGCCCGGACTGACGGCTACGAGATCAGGCGCGCCGCCCTGCGTAGAAGAGTGCCCACCATGACCAATGCGGCGGCTGCCCATGCCGCGGTGCAGGCCATCGCCAACGATCTCCGAAGAGGAGGCGAGGTGACGGTGACGTGTCTCCAAGACTTGCATGGCCTCGGTGCGGAGCCGGCGCGCGGGCTCAGAGGCTCCTCGCCTTTCGAGCGGGTGAGTCTGGAGGGGTCTGGATGAGCGGAGTTGCCGCCTGGGCCCGGGTGGTAGCCCGCGAAGACCTGGGAAGGCTGAGGTGGCTTACTCTAGCGGTGCCGGGATGGCCAGGCGCACATCCTGGGCAGTTCGCCATGCTGCGTGCGTTCGGGTCTGCGTGCTTTCTTGGTCGCCCTCTCTCGATCGCCGATCAAGACCAGGGGCAAGTCTCCTTCCTGATCGCCCCGGTAGGCCAGGGGACACACGAGCTTTGTCGTCTGCGGGAGGGTGAGTCCGTCTGGGTGGTGGGGCCTCTCGGAAAAGGGTTCGATGCGGAAGCGATGGTGACAGCGGAGGGCAAGAGGTCGCGTTTGGTTCTCGTGGCGGGCGGTGTAGGCGTGGCCCCCTTCCCCTTTCTCTTAAGGCGTGTTGCCGAGCTGGTCGAGAGTATGGTCGCCACCAAGGCGGGCAGTGCCGCGGTGGGGAAGACTAGTCCGCCGGTTGCCGAGGTCCTGGTATTGCTTGGTTTCCGGGATGCCGAGCAGGCAAGGGCGGCCGAGCCGGTGCGGCGGGCGGTGGAAGCTCTGGCGAGAGCAGGGGCGGAGTGTCGGGCGGAGGTGACCACCGAAGACGGGTCGCTTGGGCACAAGGGCCTGGTCTCCCAACTCTTGGCTCAAGTGCTGAGGCCGGGAGATCGTTTGGCCGTGTGTGGGCCCGCGGCCATGGCCGAGGCGGTAGCCGCTCTCTGCCGCTCTGTGCCTGAGGCCGCGGCTTGGTTTAGTCTCGAGACGAGGATGGCTTGCGGAGTGGGGGCCTGTCACGGGTGCGTCGTCCAGCTGAACGATGGCAGCGTCGCCAGGGTGTGTCGAGAAGGGCCGGTCTTTGCTGGGGAGGTACTTTTCGGGGCCAGAGGAGCACCTCTCGCCGCGCCCTATGAGAGCCGGCCCCAAAGCGCAGGGGAGGGCGGCTCGTGTCAGACGTAGACCTGACGGGTCTTTCTTCCCCGTCGGCCGTCCGACTGGGGCCGCTATGCCTGTCGCATCCCTTGATCAATGCTTCGGGCACCCTGGAACTCCTTGAACTGGCGGAGACCTTTGGAGACGAGATCCTTGAGCTACCGCCCGTGGCGGCTTATGTACCCAAGACCATCACTCTAGAGCCACGTCAAGGCAACCCTCCTCCTCGCGTATTGGAGACTTCGGCGGGACTCATCAACTCTGTAGGACTCCCCAACGAGGGTCTGGATGCCTTTCTTGAAGGGCGCCTACCTCGTCTCCTTGAGCTGCCCTGTCCGCTCATTCTCAGCATCGGCGGCTTCTCGGTCAACGAATATGAGGTGATCGCCGCCCGGCTGCGCAGCAGCCTGGATGCGTGGACGGCGGGGAGGAGCGAGCATGGCCTACCGGGGCCGGCGCCCGCTGGGGTCGGCAGGCCGGGTCGGGTGTCTCGTCGGGTCACCTCCGGTAGTCGTGAACCTGCCTGGCTGTCCAGAGTAGGGCTGGAGCTCAACATATCCTGCCCCAACGTGCGCAGCGGGTGCATGTCCATCGGGACCGATCCCGAAGGCACGGCCGAGGTGGTGGCCGCTGTCCGCGAGGTGTGGCCCGGGCTTCTCGTGGCGAAGCTGACTCCCAATGTGACCGATATCGTGGCCGTAGGTCTCGCCGCAGTCAAGGCGGGCGCTGACGCTCTAGCAGCAGTCAACACCTTCAAAGGTCTCGTGATCGACCGGGTGACTCTCCGGCCCTATCTTGGTAGTGTCAGCGGAGGTTTGTCCGGCCCGGCCATCAAACCGCTTGCCCTGCACGCTATCTATGAGCTCTACGAGGCCACCGACCGGCCCCTGATCGGCATGGGTGGCGTGTGCGAGCTCCAAGACGTGCTCGATTTCCTTGCTTGCGGGGCCCGTGTGGTGGCCGTGGGATCGGCTGCCTTTCGGGATCCCTTGTTGGCGGCTCGGCTCGCCGAAGCCCTGCAGGAGGAGCTGATAAGGCGGCAATTGACGGTGACCGAGCTGGTGGGATGCGCGCATCGGTGAGCTGCCGGAGACGGGTCGGGCCAGCCAGCCAGCCAAGATGAACCTCACCTAGAAGTTGAAATTGGAAGCGAAAAAGCGCGCAAAACTGTTGTTGCGCATGGGGAAGGCATGTGTATAATGGCCGCCATGAGCCAGTCTGCCAGCCCATTGCCCCAGACACCAGAGCGGAGTCGCCAACAGCGGTTGGAGGCTCTCCGCAAAGCCAATGACATCCGGTCGGAGCGGGCCAAGCTCAAGGAGCGTCTCCGGCGGGGTGAGATAACCATAGTAGAGGTTCTCAGTGATCCCCCTCCTTGTGTGTCGACGGCGAAAGTGGTCGACCTTATTCTGGCAGTGCCCAAGTTCGGCCGGGTCAAGGCTAATCGGCTTCTGGAGCGATGCCGGGTCAGCTCGTCCAAGACGGTGAGCGGACTGACTCCGCGGCAGCGCAAGGAGCTGCTCGACATGCTCAGCAACTGATGGTTGCTCCCGGCAGGTAGCCTATCTCCAAGGTCATCGTCATCTCGGGACCATCTGGGGTGGGGAAAGGCACCCTCATCCGGCGGGTTCTAGAGACCGAACCGGGATTGGTCCTCTCGGTCTCGGCGACTACTCGGCCTCGGCGGGAGGGAGAGGTGGAGGGTCGCGACTACTTCTTCCTCAGTCCTGATGAGTTCAAGTGCCTCGTGGGGCAGAATGAGTTCTTGGAATGGGCGGAGTACGCTGGGTATCTCTATGGGACCCCGAAGCGCAAGGTCGAGGAAGAGCTAGCCGCAGGGCGCGACGTCATCTTGGAAATCGAATTGGAGGGCGCCAAAGCGGTTGCCGAGAGGTGTCCGGATGCTCTCTTGGTGTTCATCATGCCGCCTTCGCTGACTGAGTTGCGACGCAGGCTGGTGGGGCGCGGCACCGAGACCGCTGCGTCGCTCAAGCGCCGACTGGCCCGGGCGAGAGAGGAGATCGCCGCCGTGCGGGAGGGTACCTGGCAGGCGCCGCGGCAGTTTGACTATGTTATAGTGAACGACGACGTGGAGAGGGCCAGCGCAGAGCTGGCCGAGGTCATCAGACGGAACAGATAGCACCATGGATAAACCGACGATCGATGAAATCCTAGCCGGACTTTCCCGGTCTCGCGAGGAAGGGACGGAGGAGCCCAACCGATACACGGCCGTGATGGTGACAGCCAAGAGGGCTCGTCAGATCAACAGCTATTACCATAGTCTCGGTGACGGGACTGGACTGGATGTCTTCGCTGCTCCCCCGGTCAGCGGGTTCTCCCGCAACTATCTAAGCATCGCCCTTGCTGAAGCCGCCCGGGGCGAAATCAAGTACAGGTTGCGCAGCACGCGTCAGTAAGGTCCGGTAGAGGGCTCGCCATGGCCGACACACCCGTAGTTCTCCTGGGAGTGACGGGTGGCATCGCCGCGTACAAGGCTGCTGAGCTGTTACGTGGTCTCCAGAAGGCCGGCATGGACGTACGGGTGGTGATGACCCGCGCTGCCACTCGTTTTGTGGGGCCTTGGACCTTCGAGACCCTCTCCATGCACCCGGTGCGCTTGGATGAGGTAAGCGAGCTCCGCGCTGATTCTCGCATCACCCATGTCGAAGACAGCAAAGAAGCCGACATCATGGTGATAGCGCCAGCGACGGCGAACACGATAGCCAAGATGGCCAACGGCATCGCCGACAATCTGCTCACCTCTATGTACTTGGCGTTCGGCAAGACAGTGGTGGTCGCTCCGGCCATGAACACCCAGATGTGGGAGCACCCGGCCACCCAGCGCAACATCGCCACCCTGCGTGAACACGGGGTGTTCGTGGTGGAGCCCGGGGCGGGGGAGCTGGCCTGCGGTGATTTCGGGTCGGGACGCATGGCGGACCCCGCGAGCATAGTGGCCGAGGTCAAGCTGCGCCTGCAAGTCCAACGCAAACGGGATCTAAGGGGCATGCGGGTCATCATTACGGCCGGGGGCACGCGGGAGCCCATCGACGCCGTTCGCTTCATCGGCAATCGCAGTTCAGGGAAGATGGGTTTTGCCCTGGCAAGGGCCGCCTTCGACCGGGGGGCGCAGGTGGAGCTCATACAAGCCAACGTCGATCTGCCTCCTGTTCCGGGGGTGCGGCAGATCGAGGCTCCCACAGCCGGTCAAATGCATGCCGAGGTCATGAGACGGCTTCCCAACGCCGACATCCTGATCATGGCTGCGGCTGTCGCCGACTATCGGGTAGCCGAGGGACCGGCCGGGGGGAAAGTGGGCAAGGGGAGGAGTGACTGGCGCATCAATCTGGAGGCCACCAAGGACATCCTCTGTGACGTGGCCGGCCAACGGAGCGGGCAGTATATCGTGGGGTTCGCTGCCGAATATGGTCTGGAGGGTCTGGAGCGAGCCCGAGCCAAGATGGAGCGCAAGCGACTCGACATGCTGGTTTTCAACGATATCTCTCGGCCGGACATCGGCTTTGAGAGCGACTATAACGAGGTGCGCATTCTCACCCGGGACAAAGAGGTCCAGGTCGACAAGGCGCCCAAGGAGACCGTCGCCGAGATCATACTAGACCACATTGCGGAAGCAGTCCGTTCTCGCCTTGGTGAGGCCAGTGCGACGGCCTGAAGTCGGGCCTGGGGTTGGCAGGCTGCTCCGGCGACCACACTAGTTCCTTCTTAAGAAAAGAGGAGCGGCGAGAGTGCCGCTCCTCTTTGGCTACTGGATAGGTTCGGGCCTTGCGCTCTGGCGAAGGTTGGCTCCAAGCCCAGGCGATACCTAGGCGTAGGGTATGGGCTCGAACTTCTTCTGGATGGGCATCTTGGGATCCTGGCCGTAACAGATGTACATGTCGTATTTGAAGCGCGGATCCTGCGAACGGCCCCACTGCCCGCCAGCGATCTTGATCTTGTACACGTTCGGCACCGGACGGACGGTTCCAGCGGCCACAGGCAAGTTGAAATCTACCGGACCGTTGATCCCTTCGAACTTGGTGGTCTTGATGGCCTGGATGTATAGCTCTTTGTTATCGATATCAGTGACGCGCTTGAGGACGTCTATCGCCCATTCATACTTGCCCAGCTGGCCGAGGGTCTGCGTCCACTGCTCGCCGGTCTCCTCTGTGTAGGAGGCCGCGTATTCCTCGCAGGTCTGCCCGGTCAGGTAGCTCTTGTAGGGGAACTTTGGGTGCCAGACCATGTGGTCGGACAGCCCGATGCCGATGTCACCGACAGCCTCGATGCTCTTGTGGAACAAGAGGGCCTTGCTCATGCTGAAGATCTTCGGCCGGTAGCCCTGCTGCATGCACTGCTTCCAGAAGGTGGTGAAATCGGGGGGAGTCTGGTTGCCGGTGCAGATCTCGCAGCCCTCTTTCTTGAACAGGCTGATCTGCTGAGTGAAGTCCTCCGAAGGCGGCTGGTACATGTCGGGTTTGGCAGCAGTGATGTACCCGCCCTTCACCAGATAGGGTTCCATGCCGGTCTGCGGATTGAACCAAGCTTGGCCGTCAGCATCGTTGGGGAAGAGATAGGCCACCTTCTTGTTGGTCTCGATCTGATCCCACATGCCGATGCGGCACTCAGCAGCGTCTTCCACGCCGAAGTGGTACATCCAGGTCCAGGTGAATGGCTTGTCGGGAGTGGCGCCCCGGCCGAAATAGAAAGGCTGCCAGGGGACGAAGTTGGCCAAGAGGGGAACCCCGTTGGCTTCGCACTGATCGGCCGCAGGATTGACCGTGTCGGGGCTTGAGGAAGCCACCATCATGTCGACCTTCTCGTTGAAGAGCAGGTCCTGAGTGACCTCGGCGGCACGGTTGGGGCTGGATTGCGTGTCGAGCTGAATGATGGTGATCGGGTGTTTCTTGCCGTCGCCGCAGACCACTCCGTCGCCGACGGCTTTAAGCACGTAGCTGACGATCCACTTGTCGGGACCGCCAAACGAGGCCAAGGCACCTGTGATGGGCGATACCGCGCCGATCTTGATAGGACGGCCCATCTCTACACCGGTGGAAACGGTGGTAGAGGCCCCGGTGGTCGGCGTGGTGCCCGCAGTGCTGGTCGTGCCGGCGGCAGTGGTAGTGGTGGTCTCTTCTTGACCGCAGGCAGAGACCAGGCCGCCCAGGCCAGCGCCCACAGCGACGGTGGCCCCGGTCAGCCCGGCGATCTTGAGGAAGTCGCGACGGCTTACGGGCTTGTTAGGGAACAGGTCTGACATCATGCCCCCTCCTGTTGGGATTGAAACGCAGTTCCATATCTACCACACCGGCGGACAGGAGACAAGGCAGATTCAAAACGCGATTCTATCTCCAGAGGAGGCATGCCCTTGGCGCAGACCAGGCAATAGAGAAGCCCGCCGCTGCGCGGCGGGCTTTCTGGTCAGAGATCCCTGCCCAGGCCTTCCAGCCTGTCCCAGGCGGTGTCCCGCATGGTCTCGTGCTCTAGGCGGTCTCCCGCATGGCCTGGATCTCTATGGAGTTCTTGATCTGCTCCAAAGCCTTGGCCTCGATCTGCCGAATGCGTTCACGGCTCACATTGAAGCGGGAACTGACCTCAGCCAGGGTACGAGGATGCTCCCCCTTGAGGCCGAAGCGAAGCTCGATGACCTTGCGCTCCCTCTCGTCCATGGACTTGAGCACTCGATCCAGACTCTCCTTGGCGATGATGGCGGCCACCACCTCTGCGGGGTCAGGCGTGTTGGCGTTCTCGATGAAGTCACCCAGCTCCGCGTCTTCTTCGTCGCCGATGGGCGTTTCCAGGGAGGTAGTGCGCTGAGCGATCTTGCGCATCTCCTGGACTTCCTGAGGCTCGATGCCCAGCTCGGAAGCCAGCTCTTCGTCGGTGGGCTCTCGCCCGGTCTCCTGCAGCAGCCTGCGCTCGGTGCGGACCATCTTGTTGATCTTCTCGATCATGTGGACCGGGATACGGATGTTGCGGTCCTGGTTGGCGATGGCCCGAGTGATAGCCTGCCGGATCCACCAGGTGGCGTAAGTGGAGAACTTGTAGCCCTTGCGGTAGTCGAACTTCTCAACCGCTCTGATCAGGCCGGTGTTGCCCTCCTGGATCAGATCGAGGAGGTCCATGTCCTGCGTGTAGTAGTTCTTGGCGATGGAGATCACCAACCGCAGGTTGGATTGGATCATGCGATCCTTGGCCTGCTTGTCTCCGGCCTCGATCCGCTTGGCGAGTTCGATCTCTTCCTCCTTGGTGAGCAAAGGTATCTCACCCGCTTCCTTGAGGTAGAGGCGGAGAGGATCGTGGGTGACGGTCTCGATGGAGAGGTCAAGGGCCGGTTCCGTGGGCTCCAGGATACCCTGACTGACCGGGCTCTGCTCGTAGATCTCGATGGACTGGTCGAAGAGCTGCGAGTAGAGGTCTTCGATCTCCTCCATGGACATGTCGGATTCTTCGACCAGGGCCATGATCTCATCGCTGGTCACATAGCCGCGTTCCTGGCCCAGCTGGATGAGCTCCTGGACGTCCGCGATGGGGCGATTATCGATTGTGGGTATGTCGCTTTCTCTATGCACTTTTCTCTGCTATCCTAACCAAAAGCAAAGGTTTCCTACCGGGTACTAATCTGCGACGCAAACTCGAAAATTATACTCCGAGAACCCTCTCCCGTCAACGGGCACCGCGCTCGTTTGCTTTCCTCCAGTATACCGAACAAACGTTCGCACTGCAAACTTTTCTCTCTGGCCTTCTCTCGTCCGCTTCTTACCCATGGCTGTCGGCCCATTCCTCCGCATCACTCAAAGAGCATCCGCTTCGACCCTGGCGCGTCCTTGCTCCCCGGGCCTGAGGAGATGGAATGTCCCCTGAGGCCTATCTCGCAGCCGGGACCCACGCCCCAGTCACTTTGACCCTTGACGCCGAGGGCGGAGACCGAGCTCCTGAGGAAGTGGTGGCCGGGGCCCTACTGGCAGCCTCGCCCTCTCTGCGGGTGCTGCTGGTAGGACGCCCTGAGGTTATGGGACCGTTCCTGGAAGGCAAAGACACCCGTTTTGTCGAGTTGGTTCCCAGCCGCTCTGTCATCGGCCCAGACATTGAGCCGGCGCTTGCCGTCAAGAGCATGGTGGACTCCTCCGTCGTGATCGGGGCTCAGACGGTGGCCGAGGGAAGGTCGCAGGGTTTCGTATCAGCGGGAAGTACAGGTGCGGCCGTGGCTGCCTCCCTTCTTGTCATAAGGCGAGCAAGCGGGATCCGACGCCCCGCTATCGTCACCACCCTTCCTGGCGAGCTTGGACCGGTAGTGCTCCTTGATGCAGGCGCCAACGCCGACTGTCGGCCGGAGCATCTGCTCGAGTTCGGCCTCCTGGGCACCGCTTTTGCTCGGACGGTCCTGGGGATGGCTGAGCCGCGGGTCGGTCTTCTCAACATCGGCGAAGAGGAAGGTAAGGGCAACGAGCTGGCCAGGGCGGCTTTCGGCTTGCTGAAAGAGTCAGGGTTGCGTTTCGTGGGCAACGTGGAGGGCCGCGATCTTCTTACCGGCTGCTGTGACGTGGTGGTCACCGATGGTTTCACTGGCAACGTGACCCTCAAGCTTCTGGAAGGTTGTGCGGCTTCGCTTCTTCGGCGAGTGCGCAAAGCGGCCGAGAGCAATCTGCGCAGCAGAATGGGGGGGCTGCTGCTGAAGCCCGCCCTGCGCGCTTTGCGCAGGGATCTCGACCCCGAGGCTTATGGCGGCACCTACTTACTGGGAGTCAGAGGACTGGTCGTGATCTGTCACGGGAACTCTTCGCGGCAGGCGATCGCGAACGCGCTGCTCTTTGGAGCGGAGGCCCTTCGCAAAGGGGTACTGGCGGCGGTGGACGAGGAGGTCGCACGACTCAAGGCCGGTTTGGAACCAAGAACGACTGCAGCAGTCTGACCGCCGCTGATACAATGGCCGCGCTGCCGGGACTGCCCCCGGCGTCCTGACAAACGACTAGGGCAAGGAGCGACAGATGACCAAAGAAGAGATCCTAGCCAAACTGCGCGAGATCCTGGTGGATGCCCTTGGAGTGGAGCCCTCCGCTGTCACGATGGAAGCCTCTTTCCAAGAGGACCTCAACGCCGACAGCCTCGATCTGGTCGAGCTGATAATGGAGTTGGAGGACCAGTTCGGCATCAAGATCTCCGATGAGGAGGCACAGGCTCTCACCACTGTCGGCTCGGCCGTCGACTTCATCGCTGAGCGCATCTAGCCTCGTGAGGAGGGAAGGGAGGGGATGCTGAGGGTGGGGCTGCCGCTCAAGGCGATCTCCTCGTGCTTCCGCAGGTCCAAGGTAAACCCAGCGCCCCTTGCCTCCGAACGGGCCGACCTGGCTGGCCTGATCGAGGCTTTGCCCGCCGATCTTTACCGGCACGCCCTCACTCATTCGTCGTGGGTGGGAGTGCGTACAGGCTCGTACGAACGCCTCGAGTTCCTCGGGGACAGTGTGCTGGGATTGGCTATCGCTTCGGCTCTCTACGAGCGTTTCCCGGAGGGCGAGGAGGGGCGCCTGGCCCGGATGAAGGCTTTTGTGGTGAGCCGGGCGAGCTGCATCGAGGTGGCCCGCCGACTGGGAGTGCAGGAACGCATACTCGCCGATGCCCCGGCTTCGCTGGCGAGAAGGCAGGAGGTGGCTGCCAACCCTAGCATCTTAGGCAATGTTCTCGAAGCTTTGCTCGGAGCGGTGTATCTCGTTCACGGCTTCGAGGCTACTCGGGAGGCGATAGTAGAAGCTTTCGCCGACCATTTGGAGCGGGCGGCCGGCTCTTGCGTAGACCCCAAGACCACGCTCCAGGAGTGGTTGGCCACGCGGGGCAGTCAGCCCCAGTATCGGCTGGTAGCCGCCAGCGGCCCGCCCCACGCACGAGTGTTCACTTCGGAAGTGTTGGTGGATGGCAGCGTGAAAGGAAGCGGCACCGGGACGACCATCAAGATGAGCGAGCAGGCAGCCGCGCAGCAGGCTTTGGAGTCGATGGGAGCTCAGGAAACGGCAAAGGTCACGAAGCGACCCAAGGGTAGCGAGGCTTCGCTGACCAGCGAGCCACCCCCCACCAGCACGACTGTGACGACCGATCCCGGCGGGAAAGGCACGTAAGGATGGCCCAGTTGCGCTCTCTTCGGCTGCGAGGCTTCAAGACCTTCGCTAAGCCGACTGAGCTGACCTTCGAGAAGGGTGTCACGGTTATCATAGGTCCGAACGGCAGCGGGAAGAGCAATCTGGCCGACGCCATCCTCTGGGTGCTGGGGGAGCAGAGTCCTTCTAGTCTCCGCGGACGCAGTATGCAGGACGTGATCTTCTCCGGCCCCGATGGTAAGCGCCTGAGTTCCGCAGCCGAAGTGAGCGTGGTGTTCGATAATCAGTCCGGGCTCCTACCAATAGACGCCCAGGAAGTCGAAGTAGTGCGGCGCCTGGAGCGTGATGGTGGATCCGAATACCGCCTGAACGGCAGTAACTGCCGGCTGCTCGATGTGCAGGACGTGATCGGGGCGCTAGGTCTGGGTCGCGAGATGCACAGCGTCGTCAGCCAGGGCAAGGTGGATGCCTTGCTCAGCTCCACCCCTGAAGCCCGCCGGGCCATGATCGAGGAAGCCTGCGGCTTGGGTCGGCTGAAGAAGAGGCGAGAAAGAGCGCGGGCGAAGCTGGAGAGGACGCGTCAGAATCTGCTTCGGGTGGCCGACTTGGAGCGCGAGGTGCAGGCGACGCTGAGGCCGCTCCGTCAGCAGGCAGCGGCGGCCGAACGTTATGCCCAGGTCAAAGAGGAGTGGGCGGAGGCCAAGGCCAAAGTACTCCTAAAAGCACTCTGGATGGCGCAGCGAGGGAACCGCGAGGCGGAGACCCAGAGGGGGATTCTCGCAGCCCGCAAGGCGGAGTTGGAACAGCGACTCGAAGAGCTGAGACGGGAACGGACAGTCGCCGAAGAGGCGTTGTCTGCGGAGCTGGCTCGCCGGGACAGGTTGGTGGGGTGGGCCCATCACGTCCACCTTCAGGTGGAGCAGCTAGAGTCGAGGGTGGGCGTCCTCCGGCAACGTCTGGGCCGTCTGGAGGCAGAGAAGGAGCGAGCAGCACGCCGCAGAGAGGTGGCGCGGGCGGAGGCGACTGACTTGGAGAGGCGCCTGGCTGTCAGTGACGCAGCTGACGCAGACCGGGCCCGGCTCGAGCGGGTCGCGAAGTGGCAGTCGGCTCTGCGGGAGGCCCTGGAGCAGCGGTTGCCCGCCTATCAGCTTGCCTCCACGACGGAAGAGGAGCTGCGGGATGTGGTTTTCGAGCTGGAGGCCACCCGCTCACGTCTGGTGCAAGACCGAGATTTCCTACGCCGCGAGTGGGAGGGCCGTGTCCGCCTCGAGGAGGAGCTGAAGGCTCTGGTCCGGCAGGCGGAGGCCAAGGTGACTGACCTAGCTCGGGAAGCGGCGGGGAGGGAGGAAGCTGTGGAGACAGCCTCCCGAGCTGTGGCGCAAACTCAGACCGAGCTGAAAGCGGCAGTCGGGAAGATGGACCAGGCAAGGGCCGAAGAGAGGGACCGGGCAAGGGCTGTGGCCGCCTCCGCTGAGCAGATATCGACTTTGGAAGCGAGGGGCCGGGTGCTGGGGGATCTGCTCAGTCGCCGGGAAGGAGTGCCCTCGGCGGCGCGTCAACTTCTTGCTCAGCATCCGGGATCGGCGCTGGTCATCGAGAGTCTGTCCGTGGAGCCCGGGTACGAGAAGGCGTTGGTAGCAGCGCTGGGCCCACTGGCGCAGGCTGTGGTGTTGCCTGACCGCGGGGGTCTGGCGGCAGCCCTGGAAGGGCAGGGGCCTGTCGAAGTACTTCTGATGGACCCAACGGAGCCGAGCGCACTCCACGCCGGTGAGACTGCGGGGTCCGCTCTTTCCCCGCGGACTGAGCTCCCCGAAGGGAGCCTGGACCTCTGGGCGGTGGTAAGTGGGCCCCCTGGTGTACTGGGGGCCCTGCGGGGGTTGCTGCCGCCGATCGCCGTCCTCGCTCAGCGGGAGAAGCTCACCATTCGCGATGTAGAGCGGTCGAGGGAGGGGTGGTGCTTGGTCAGCCGTGGTGGCGAGATCGCAGCCCAGGGGGCGCACGTGGCTCGGCGGCAGGAGCTGGCCTCTGAGTCCTTGCTGCGGTGGCGGCGAGAGCTGGAAGCCCTTGAGGCCGACCTAGCCCGGCTCCGCGGGGAGCGCGCGCAGGCCGAGGCCGAATGGCAGCGGGCAAGAGACACCAGGAAGGCGGTCGAGGCGGAGGTACGGGCTGCCGAGCAGAGGCTAAGAGAAGCGGAAAGGATTCTGGGGGTCAGCAAGAACGAACGCGAGCTGTGCGCCCGAAGGATGGAGGAGGCTCAAGCTCAGTTGAGCGAAGCGCGCGAGCGCCTGGGGAAGGAGCAGGCGTTTCGGGCGAAGCTGAGTGAGGACCTTGAAAAGTTGGAGGGCCTTTGGATCGAGCAGGAGGCTAGACTGGAGACGGCTCGAGCGGACTTGCGTTCGCTGCAGGCGCAGGTAGAGGAATTGCGGGTGGCAGTGGGGCGGCTTGAGGCCAAACGCAACCAGGCCAATCTTCTGGAGGTGCGCTTGCGCGAGCGCTGCCGAGCTCAGGAGGCGGAGAGGACCCGATTGGCCCAGCAGCACGCCGCGGTAAGTACCCAGTTGCGGGAGTGGACGCGCCGAGAGACGCTCTTGGAGGCGGTGAATCCCGTCCTCGGCCGGTTGCTTGCGGTAGCGCAAGAGTTGCACCAAAGGGCCCGCGCTCAGGCCGCCAGCCTTGACGAGCTGGTCAGGGAAGCGCATGAGGCCTTGCAGGAACGGACCGAGACCACGCCTCGGTGGGGCGACCTGGAAGCGCAGCTGCGCCGGGAACTCGAGGAGGTCATGAGCCGGAGCGCTCAGCTGGAAGTGGAGCGAGCCCGGTTTGAAGACCGGTGTCTTGCTCTTCAGGACGAGCTGGCCGAACTGCGCCAGCGTCACGCTGCTCCGCGCCTAGTACGGCCGGAGGATGTGGCTGCGGAAGAGGAGACCTCTCTGCAGGCCGCGCTCGAGCGCGCCGAAAGGCGGCTCGAGCGCCTGGGGCCGGTGAATCCCTTGGCCGAGGCCGAATGCGCTGAACTCGAACAGCGGGCGGCCTTCTTGGCTGAACAGCGCCGGGACCTGGAGGCCTCGATCAGCGAGTTGGAGGGAGTCATCCGCGAGGTGGATGCTCACGTGGAAAAGACTTTTGCCGAGATGTTCGCAGCCGTCAAAGAGCATTTCGCTTCCACTGTCGCCACCGTGTTTCCTGGGGCGAGGGGGTCGTTGTCGCTGGTGGAGGTCAAACCCAGCGAGTCCGCCGACCTTGGGGGGGAGGAGCCGGAGGAAGAGAAGGAGCTGGGTACCCTTGGGGAGGCTCCTGGACCGGGAAAACGCCAAGGGATCCAGCTTGAGATCAAGTTCCCCAACAAGGCCCCCCGCAGCTTGAGTCTGCTCTCGGGGGGCGAGAAAGCCATGGCGGCCATAGCCTTCTTGTTCTCCCTGTTCTTGGCTCGTCCCTGCCCTTTTTACATCTTGGACGAAGTCGATGCCTCACTGGACGACATCAATATAAGACGCTTTCTGTCTCTGGTCAGGCGGTACAAGGAAAGGACCCAGTTCATAATCATCACGCATCAGCGGCAGACCATGGAGGTCGCCGACACCCTCTACGGGGTGACTCTGGAGCGGGACGGCACCTCGCGGGTACTCTCTAGGAGGCTTACAGTGGCGAAAGGGGCTTAGGCAGTGGCTTATGACTGGTCACAGGTGTTTCGCGGCATCTCCCCAGAAGCGGCGGCCTCGGCGCAAGCGGAAACCCAGGCCGCGGAGGAGAAGCGGGGGGGTTGGCTTGCTCAGCTACGCGAGGGTCTAGCCAAGAGCCGCCGGGCCCTCCAACAACAGTTCGCTTCTGTACTCTTCGATCGCTTTGATGAGGAGCTGTGGGAAAGGATCGAAGAGGCTCTTATCTACGCCGATGTCGGTGTGGAGACCACCGCCTCCATCGTCGCCAAGCTGGAAGCCGAGGCCGATGCCGGTCTGATAAGAGACCAGAGCGGTCTCATAACTCGACTGCGGGAGGTCACCGCGGCCCACTTCTGCCAAGACGACCCGCGGATCGATGTTGACCATCAGCCGGCGGTCATCCTCATGGTGGGGGTCAACGGGACGGGAAAGACCACCACCATCGGCAAGATCGCTTGGCATCTCAAGCAACTGGGACGGCGGCCCCTGTTGGTCGCTGGGGATACCTTTCGCGCGGCTGCGGTCGAGCAACTGGTGGAGTGGGGGCGCCGCGTGGGTTGCGAGGTGGTGCATCAGGAGCGGGGCGGCGACCCTGGGGCCGTGGTCTACGACGGGTTGGTGGCGGCAGAGGCCCGCAGGGCCGATGTGGTCCTCATCGACACCGCCGGACGTCTTCACACGCAGGTGAATCTGATGAAAGAGTTGGAGAAGGTGGTGCGGGTCATCAAGAAGCGTATGCCCGATGCCCCCCACGAGTGCCTCCTTACCATAGACGCTACCACAGGTCAGAATGGGCTCATCCAGGCTCGCATGTTCAAGGAGGCGGTGGATATCACCGGCGTGGTGCTCACCAAGATGGACGGGACTGCCAAGGGGGGCATCGCCCTGGCGGTGTCACATGACTTGGGTGTCCCCATCAAGCTCATCGGCACCGGAGAGAAGCTGGAAAGCCTGCAGCCTTTCGACCCCTTGACCTTCGCCTCGCTCTTGTTCGATGAGTCCTTGGGGCGGGTTTGACGGGACCGATAGCGGCGGGTAAACTCCGTCATTCGCGACAAAGGCTGCACGAAAAACAGGGCGGCTCGGTCGCGATGAGACGTTGGACGGCCTATGTTCGATTCCCTTTCTGACAAGTTACAGGCGGCCTTCGAGGGTCTTCGCGGGCAGGGCAAGCTCACTGAAAAGGACGTGGAGCGAGCGGCCCGCGAGATCCGTCTGGCCCTGCTTGAGGCCGACGTCAACTACAAGGTGGTCAAGGAGTTCGTCGACAAGGTCAAGACCCGGGCTCTCGGCGCCGAGGTCCTGGAGAGCCTGACGCCGGCTCAGCAGTTCATCAAGATAGTCAACGAGGAGCTGACGGCCCTTATGGGCTCTGCCAGCACCAAGCTCACCTTCTCGCCTCGTCCGCCGACCATCATCATGATGGTGGGTCTACAGGGTTCGGGTAAGACCACGGCTTGCGGCAAACTGGCCAAGTTCCTTCTCGGCGAGGGTAAGAGTCCCGGCCTGGTGGCGGCCGACGTCTACCGTCCGGCTGCCATAGACCAACTGAAGACCTTGGGAGCCCAAGTAGGCGTCCCGGTGTACGACGAGGGTACGACGAGCGACCCGGTCGACATCGCCAAGCGGGGAGTGGAGTGGGCACGGACCAAAGGGCGGGATGTGCTCATCATCGACACGGCGGGTCGTCTGCACATCGACGCCAGGCTCATGGACGAAGTCGCCCGCATGCGCAACACGGTCAAGCCGCACAACATCCTGCTGGTGCTCGACGCTATGACTGGACAGGATGCGGTCAACGTAGCCCTCCAGTTCCAGGAGAAGGTGCAGTTCGACGGAGTCATCCTCACCAAGATGGACGGTGACGCCCGGGGCGGCGCTGCTCTCTCGGTCCGAGCTGTCACTGGTAAGCCCATCAAGTTCGCGAGCACAGGGGAGAAGCTTGACGGTTTCGAGTACTTCCACCCCGACCGGGTGGCCTCGCGCATACTGGGCATGGGCGACGTGCTCACGCTCATCGAGAAGGTGGAGCGGACGATAGACGAGAAGAAGGCCCGGGAACTCGAGCAGAAGCTGCGCAAGAGCAGTTTCACTCTGGAGGACTTCCTAGACCAGATCCAGCAGGTGCGGCGGCTGGGCTCGCTGAGCAGTCTGCTGGGGATGATCCCCGGTCTTCCCGCGAACAAGCTGAAAGGTCTGCAAGTCGACGACAAGGCCTTCGATCGCATACAGGCCATCATCTATTCTATGACCCCGGAGGAGCGACGCCACCCGGACATCATCAACGGTAGTCGGCGTCGGCGGATAGCAGCAGGCTCGGGGTCCGACCTGCACGCGGTAAACCAATTGCTCAACCAGTTCAAACAAGTGCAGAAGATGATGAAGCAGCTGGGTTCCGGCCGGGTGCCTAAGAACCCTCTGCAGATGTTCAGAAACCCTAGCTGAGAAACCCTAGGTCAAAGGGAGGAGGTGACGAATTGGCAACAGCTATCAGACTTGCCCGTCGTGGCAGCAAGAAGAATCCCACCTACCGCATCGTGGTGGCGGATTCTCGTCGGGCGCGTGATGGCCGGTTCATAGAAAGCATCGGCTATTACAACCCTCAGAGCGACCCCTCGTTGGTCGTAGTCGACGAGGAGAAGGCCAAGAAGTGGCTGGCTGTGGGGGCCCAACCCTCTGACACCGTGCGTAAACTCCTAGCTCTGAAAGGCATCCTTTAGGTGAAGCAGCTACTCGAGTTCTTGGCCCGCTCCGTGGTCGACCATCCCGAGGAGGTGCGGGTGGAAGAGACCGTGTCGGGGGACCGGGTCGTACTGCGGCTCATGGTCGCCAAAGAGGATCTGGGGAAGGTCATCGGCAAGCAGGGTCGCGTGGCTCGGGCCATCCGCACGGTGGTGAAGGCGAGTGCTATCAAAGACGGCAAACAAGCCTCGGTAGAGATCGTCGACTGAATCCCCCGACTCAGGGACAGCGTGATACGGTGACACGGCCGGAATGGATCGAGGTGGGGCGCATTTCCAGACCCCATGGGGTGCACGGGGAAGTAAGGGTCGTACCGAGCTCCGACAATCCTGACCGGTTCCTTCCTGGTTCGGTGCTGCATGCCCGTCCCGCCCGGGGCGGGCTGGCGGGCGGTCGTGTCCAGCAACACATCGAGCTCACTGTTGTGAGCGTCCGCGGCGAGGAGAACTACCCCATCCTGGCTTTTCGCGAGATCGTCGACCGGGACGCGGCGGAGAACTTCCGCGGCTTTGTGCTCGAGATCCACTCCAGCGAGTTGCCCGAGTTGGAGGAGGATGAATACTACCCCTTCGATCTAGTGGGGCTGGCAGTGCGCGACGGGCGGGGCGTGGTGGTCGGCAGGGTGGTCGACGTGCTGGAGTCACCTGCCCACCCGCTTCTTGCCGTTCAGACTGGAGGCGGAGCGGAGTCGCTAGTTCCTTTCGTGGCCGCCGCTGTGCCCGAGGTGGTGCTTTCCGAAGGCTACCTGGTGATAGCCGACGGTTTCTTGGAGGTGGAGGCCGGGCCCGGCTTCGAGTCCGGGCCGGTCGCCGAACCCGGACCAGGGGGCGAGCCCGGTTCAGCGAGCTAGCCTCCAGGGGGACCGAAGGAGACGGCAACGAGAGATGAAACGCGTCCACGTCTTCACCCTCGTTCCGGCTGCGTTCGACTGGTTCGTCCGTCAGCACCCGGTGGCCACTGCTATCGAGAGAGCGACGCTGGCCCTCCAGATCCACGACCTGCGTGAGTACGGTTTCCCGCCGCATCGGGAGGTGGATGACTCTCCCTACGGAGGCGGTCCGGGGATGGTGACCAGGGTGGACGTGGTGGGGGCGGCGCTCGCCGGCGTGTTCGGTGAACCAGCGCCGCGCGTCCGTGATACCCGCGACGTCTATGTCCTTGCAGCCGGTGGTTGCCCGTTCCACCAGGCGGTGGCTCGGAAGCTGGCTGCGAGTGAACGGGAACTGGTGCTTCTGTGCGGCCGTTTTGAGGGCTTCGATGCCCGGGTGGAGCAACTTTTCGCTACTGGTTCCTTATCCATAGGCCCCTATGTCTTGGCAGGGGGAGAGCTGGCCGCCCAGGTGGTCATCGAGGCGCTGGTGCGGCATTTGCCGGGCTCTCTGGGCAACGAGGACAGTACTACGGAGGAGTCCTTCAGCGAGGGTCTGGAGGGCAAGGTCGAGTATCCCCAGTACACTCGCCCGCGGATATACGAAGGAATGGAGGTCCCGCCGGTGCTTCTGAGCGGCGACCACGCTGCGATTGAGCGCTGGCGCCGGGAGCAGGCTCGTCCTTCGCCGTGGAGATGGACAGAGAGGGAGGCGGAGCGTTGACCTCGCCGGAGGCGAGCTCGACAGGCGGCATGACTCCGGGCAAGAAGAAGCGGAGCGCCCTCGGTGTCCTCGTCGAGATCGTGGTCATCGTCGTTGCCGCCTTCGTCATCGCCATGCTGGTGCAGGCCTTCTTGGTCAAGCCTTTCACCATCCACCAGGTCTCGATGATGCCCACCCTGCATGAAGGCGACCGCATTCTCATCAATCGGCTCACCTATCACTTCCGCGAACCCCGACGGGGAGACATCGTCGTGTTTCGCTCTCCACTCAACTCTGGGGAGGACCTGGTCAAGCGCATCGTGGCGGTTGCTGGAGACAGGGTGTCCATCCGGGACGGGGTGCTGTACGTCAATGGAGAGGCTGTGGAGGAGCCTTATCTTCTCGAGCAGCACTTCGCCGGTGTGCTTCCGGAGACGCTGGTTCCCCGCGGCCATGTCTTTGTCATGGGTGACAATCGAAACCAGAGCGGAGACAGTCGGCTGTTCGGGCCGGTGGACGAGCACGCGATCTTGGGTACGGCTTTTCTTGTCTACTGGCCCATCAGTCGCTGGTCGCGGTTGTAGGGCGCTAACTCTCGGTTGGGACGGCCGGTGGGCGGTTGGTCCCTTTTCATCTTGGTTGCAAACCGGGGCCGGATGCTTTAAAGTCTGCTGGCTTTTCTGCGGGGTGCTTTTCAGGGTGCTTCGGCAAGTCGTGATGTAGTGGAGTAGGCAAGGTAGACACATGGGTGCGATCGAAGAAATAGAACGGGGACAGCTCCGCGAGGATATTCCCGACTTCAAGGCCGGCGACACGTTGCGGGTCCATTTCAAGGTGGTCGAGGGCAGCCGGGAGAGGATCCAGGTTTTCCAAGGCTTCTGTATCCGCAAGCAAGGCCATGGGGCTCGGGAGACCTTCACGGTCCGCAAACAATCGTTCGGAGTGGGCGTGGAACGCACGTTTCCTCTGCATTCGCCGAAAATCGACAAAATCGAAGTAGTGGCCATAGGTGATGTAGCCCGGGCGAAGCTTTACTACCTGCGCGAGAAGCTAGGTAAGAAGGCCAAGGTAAAAGAAAAGCGGGTGTGACGCGGACGGAGAGCGGGTGAAAGAGCCGGACTCAGGCGGTGTTGCCCGCCCCGGATCTGGCGACGCTCCCGACGAGGTAATCCCAGACCGGTCGCCCAGCCGGTCGGCTGAGGGTCGGGTACTACGCTGGGTACTGGAACTGGTCATCATCATCGCCGGGGCTTTCTTCCTCGCTCTGCTTCTGCAGCAGTTCGTTGTCAAGCCCTTTGCCATCCCCTCGCCCTCCATGGAGCCCACCCTCATGGAGGGTGACCGGGTTCTCGTGAACCGGCTTGCCTATCGTTTCCATCCTCCGCAGCGAGGCGACATCGTCGTGTTCCGCCCGCCGGGACAGAACGGCTCCGACCCCTTCATCAAGCGCGTGGTGGCTGTCGACGGTGATACCATCGCTATCTCAGGAGGGGTGTTATGGCTGAACGGCGAGCCTCAGGACGAGCCCTATCTCAAGGAGCGTCCCATGTACGGTGAGCTGCCGGAAACGCGTATACCCCCCGGTTTCGTATGGCTCATGGGGGACAACCGAAACAACAGTGGAGACAGCAGGGTCTTCGGCCCGGTTCCTGTGAAGTCGATCATTGGTAAAGCTTTCGCCATCTACTGGCCGCTGCGTCGGCTGGGCGGCCTGTGATCCTGCTCGGTCCATGTCCAGGGAAGGCCAGGCAAAACGGGACCGGATTACCGATCCCTTCCGGTTCGACCGGGGGTTGCTGGCGGAGATAGCTGGGACTGGGCGTCTCTGCGATACCCGGGTCGCTGGGGTGGACGAGGCTGGAAGGGGTTGTCTGGCCGGTCCTTTGGTGGCGGCCGCCGTCGTACTCGACTACTCTCGGACTCGTTATGCAGAGCTGGAGGGTCTGACGGACTCCAAGCTTCTCACTCCCGATGCCCGCGAAGGCCTCTACAGCAGAATCTTAAGTACGGCGGTCCGCGTGGTTTGGGCGGCCCGCTGCCCGGCCACCATCGATCATCTAGGCCTGCACCGCTGCAACCTGGCCGCCTTGGAGGCTGCTCTCGAGGCGTTGGCGGGGGAGTACGCCGTGGCTCTTGTGGACGGTTTCGATCTGGGGCGCCCGGAACTGCGCTGTCGGGCCCTGGTCGGCGGCGACTACAAGAGCGCGGCGGTAGCTGCAGCTTCGGTGGTTGCCAAGGTGGTGCGTGACCGCTTGATGCGAGCGTTGGCTCCTGACTACTCCGTCTATGGCTTCGAAGAGCATGTCGGCTATGGCACGGAGCGTCATCGGGAAGCCCTGCGCCGCTTCGGGCCCTCGCCTTTACACCGTCTGAGCTTCATGGGTGTAGGCAGCGTCCAGTTGGAGTTTTGGGACTTGGCGGCGGAAGCAGCCGGAGACCCGCCGGGAGAAGACTAGAGGCAGCTGGCCCGGTCGAGGGATTCCGATTCCGGCTGGCATCAGCGAGGTCATGGCAGTCGACCAGACCCTCGGTCCCATCTTGTCCACCGCGTGAGGCAAGAGAGCGAGGGCAGGACTGCCTGCCGGATCTTTCACCCCAGTCGGGGACATTAGGGCCGATCCTGCTCGCTCGCGGCGGACCACTCCGGCTCGGCCGGCGGTAGTCTGCCGATGACGCCGATCCCGCTCGCTCGCGGCGGACCACCGTACTACCAAAGACCGACGGCGGGGAGCTGGTTTCCGCTTAGACTGCAGAGCACATCGCTTCGTGCGGGGGAATCCGCGTCAACACAGGAGTGGCAGCCTGAACCCTCGAGCTCACATCGCAAGTCCGACGACCAGAGGGCGCGCGGCCGAAGACTTCGCTGCCTCCTATTTGGAGGGCAAAGGGTATCGCGTACTTGCCCGGAACCAGCGGACCCCCGTGGCCGAGCTTGATCTGGTCTGCATCTGGGGTGACTGCCTGGTGGTGGTCGAGGTCAAGGCGCGAAGGTCGGCTCGCTTCGGTTCCGGTTGGGAGGCCATGGAGGGAGATAAGACGAGACGACTCAGAGCCGGTGCCCATTGCTGGCTCTCCGCCAAAGGCTACCCGGCGGGGCACGTACGCTTCGATCTCATCGAGATAGGTCTCGACGAGTGGGGCACACCCGTGACTTTGCGGCACCAGCGCGATCTCTATCTGGACCGGGAGTGAAGAGGGGACATGGGTTTTGCGACCGTCTGGGGCTTTGCGCTGGCCGGGGTGGAGGCTGTGCCCATCCGGGTGGAGGCCCATGCTCGGAACGGTCTCCCTGGCGTGACGATCGTGGGGCTGCCGGGAGCCGCAGTGCGGGAGGCGAGGGAGCGGATCCGCTCGGGGGCGGCCAACATCGGTCTGGCCCTTCCCAGCAAGCGGATAACCATCAATCTGAGCCCGGGGGATGTGCCCAAAGACGGCCCGGGGTTCGACCTGCCTGTCGCGCTAGCCACTCTGGCTGCCTGCGGTCACCTTTCGGCGGAAGCTGTTCAGCGCGTGGGCGCGGTAGGCGAAGTGTCGTTGGACGGCCTGGTAAGGCCGACTCGCGGCCTGGTAGCCATAGCTGAAGCAGCGGACAAGTTGGGTGTCGCTCTGCTCGTGATCGCGGCAGCCGGCGTCAACGCAGTAGGCGAGGTCACCAGCGTACCGGTGGCCGGTGTGCGCTCCCTGGCTGAGGCAGTGGCGGTGATCAGAGACATTGGGGCGTGCAAACGGGTCATCGCGCGAGGCGTCCGCTGGGCTCGCATGCGCCGCCGCGATGGGCACGAGGAAGCCGACCTTCCTGATTTGGCCGAGGTGGTCGGCCATCAGCATGCGAAGCGAGCGCTTGAGATAGTGGCCGCGGGCGGGCACCATCTCCTCATGATCGGCCCCCCGGGGGCGGGCAAGACTATGCTGGCCCGGCGGCTGCCCGGGCTCCTCCCTCCGCTCAGCAAGTCCGAATCCATCGAGGTGACCCGCATTTGGAGTGCGGCAGGTCTCGGTGTCGCCCAAGACGGTCTCATGACCAGCCGTCCGTTCCGTGCCCCTCACCACACCGCCTCGCGCTCCGCCCTCGTGGGGGGAGGACTGACATTGCGGCCGGGTGAGGTCAGTCTGGCCCACAAAGGAGTGTTGTTTCTTGACGAATTGCCTGAGTTCAGCCGGGATTGCCTGGAGGCTCTGCGCGAACCCGTGGCAGAGGGACGGGTGGTGATCTCCCGCAAGAACGGCAGCTTCAGCTTTCCCGCTGCCTGTACCCTGGTCGCCGCCATGAATCCTTGTCCGTGCGGGTATCTAGGGCACCCCAAACAGGCCTGTCGCTGTACGGCCAGCCAGGTTCAGGCTTACCGGAGCAAGGTGAGCGGACCTCTGCTCGACCGCATCGACGCAGTGATCGAGGTGCCGCCGGTGACAGTGGGGGAGATCACCATGGGGCAGATCAGCGGGCCTGGCGACGGGGAATCGAGCGCGGCGGTCCGGGACCGGGTCATGGCGGCCTTGGCCTTCCGCAGCGAACGTGAGGAGACAGAAGCCCGCAGGGGCGGCGGCGTGATGCTGCTCCAGCGTGATCCTGCAAACCGCGGACTCTCGAGCAATTTTCCCTGGCTCACCAGCGCCGCCCGTCATCTCCTGCAAAATGCGATGGCCAGCGGGGCACTCAGCGGCCGGGGATATGTCAAGAGCGTGGCTGTAGCTCGGACCATCGCCGACCTTGACCAGCAGTGGGAGGTGGGACCGGACCATGTGGCCGAAGCTCTGTCTCTGCGTCTCGACCGCAGGTGGTGGGAGCTATGAGCAGATGGGGAACCCCGTGAGGGGAAGTGCGGAGGAGTCCTCCCCCCGGGAAGGCGTCAGCAGCCCTGGCTCTGAAAGAGCGACCCTGGGCCTCGCCTGGGTGCTCCTCTCGGGCTGTCATCCGGTGCTCAAGTTGTTGGGCCGAGTATCGCCCCAGGAATTGTGGAGGGCAGACCTAGATGCGCTGCAAGCCTGGGGACTATCTTCGGCCTCCGCGTCACGGTTCGTCGAGGCTCGCCTGTCCTTTCGGGTCGACGTCGCCCTCGCTGTCATGCGTAAGACTGGCGTCGGTTTCGTGGGCTATGGGTCTCCCTTCTACCCGGAGGAGCTGACCCACCTCAGCTATCCCCCTGCCGGGCTGTTCTACAAAGGGCATCCGGAGGCGCTGTCGGCTTTGTCACGCCTGCCCCGCATCACGGTGGTGGGAACGCGGCGGGCTACGGCCTACGGGCTGCGGGCGACGACCGCCTTCGCGCGGGCATTCGCCGAAGCAGGTGTAGCGGTCATAAGTGGTCTTGCCTTAGGGATCGACGGCCAGGCGCACCAGGCCGCTTTGGAGGTCGGCGGTCTTACCGTCGCGGTTCTGGGCTGCGGAGTCGATGTGGTCTATCCCAAACGGCACTGGCGTCTGTATGCGAAGGTGGCTGAAGAGGGCCTACTCGTCAGTGAACTACCTCCCGGGATTCTTCCGACGCGTTGGACCTTCCCTCAGCGGAATCGTCTGTTGGCTGCTCTGGGCGACGCAGTGCTGGTAGCCGAGGGATCGCGCACCAGTGGGGCCATGCAGACCGCGGCAGAGGCGGCCTGTCTGGGCCGGACTGTCTTTGCGGTCCCTGGGCCGTTCGACGTCGAGAACCACAACGGCTGCAACCGTCTACTGTACGACGGGGCGGTGCCGGCGCTGGTACCGCACGAGACCGTGCAGGAGTTCTTGGCGGAAACGAGAATCGCTAGAGCAGGGAGGGACTGCTGGGCTTCCTGGCGCGGCCTCCGGGGCGGCGTCGGCGGGTCAAGCCATCCCGCTCTGGAGAAAGAGCGGCTGCAGCGGGCCAGTCTGGAAGCCTCTGAACAGACCGGCGACTCATCGGACTCGGCCACGGGAGGTTTCGACCGAGCGGCGGTCCTTGAAGAGCTGGCAGCGGGCCCTCGGTCGATCGACGACTTGGTGGCCCGCACTGGGCTGACCGCTCGTCGGGTGGCAGTCCTATTGGCAAAATTGGAAGTAAACGGGAAGATAGTACAGGTGGGACCGGGATTGTATATCCGGCCCCCATAAGAGAGCCGAGGGTTGTGGGTGGGTATCGGGCAGAGAGACATCAACCAGCGGACGGAACAGCGGACGGTCGAGACGGCGGGAGCGCAGGCTGTGGCCGGGGCTCCCGAGCTGAGCCAGGCCATCGGCGAGTACCTACGCGGTCTGGTCGCGGCTGACTACAGCCTCCACACCATCGGGGCTTCCGCCCGTGACTTAAGGCAGTTTGCGGAGTATCTTGCCGCCAGGGGGATAGGGCGGCTGGAGGCTCTGACCAGACGGGAGGTCACCGACTTTGTGGCCGCCCTGTCCGATTCGGCTGCTTTCGTGACCCATGCCTGCCCGCCAGCCCGGACCGCGGCCTCAAGCCGGGACCGCAAAGGTCTAGCCCGGAGCACTGTAGCTCGCAAGCTGTCCGTCCTTCGGAGTTTTCTACGCTTTTGTGTCACGAACGGCTGGTTGGAGCAGAGTCCAGCGGCAGGGATATCCTCGCCTAAGCTGCCGAAGCGCCTGCCCCAAGTGCTCACCCCCGAACAAGCAGCCGGCCTGCTTGAGGGTATCGGAGGCGACCGGCCTCTTGACCTCAGAGATAGGGCCTTGTTCGAGTTGATATACTCGTCAGGGCTGCGGTGCCAGGAAGTGCTCGACCTTCGGCTTCGGGACCTGGGTCTGGAGTCGCGGCAGGTGCGTGTGAAGGGCAAGGGTCGGAAGGTGCGGATGATTCCAGTGGGCGAAGCCGCGCTGGCCGCTGTAGACCGCTATCTCCGGGAGGGACGACCGCGGCTGGCTGGACCTGGGGCTGAGGATGACCACGTCTTCTTGAGCCGCACTGGGAAGCGTTTGTCGCCCTCTGACGTCCACCGTCGCTTGAGGAAGCATCTCGCTGGGGCTGGTCTGCCGGCGGGGACTTCCCCCCACACCTTGCGTCATTCCTTCGCCACCCATCTACTTGAGGGCGGAGCCGATCTCCGGGCCATACAAGAGATGTTGGGTCATGCCTCGCTGGCCACTACGCAGGTCTACACGCACGTGTCAGCGACCCATCTGCGCGAAACCTACCGCAAAGCACACCCGAGGGCCTGAGGCAGACAAGATGGGTATCGATAGAGCTGGGCAGCAGGATCTGGACGAGGTCTGGCGCCGCTACAAGGAACGTAACGATCCTCAGGCGCGCGATGAGTTGATCCTGGCCTATTCGCCTCTGGTCAAGTACGTTGCTGGCCGCATGAGCAGTGGTCTTCCTCCCCACATCGAAGAGGCCGACCTGGTCTCCTACGGGCTCTTGGGCCTTATCAGTGCCTTGGAGCGCTTTGATCCTTCGCGCCATGTGAAATTCGAGACCTACGCCATCGCCCGCATCAAGGGCTCGATCCTTGACGAGCTGCGAGCCTTGGACTGGGTACCGCGCTCTGTACGCAGCTGGGCCCGCAAGGTCGAAGCTGCGGTCACCTCCTTGGAGAACAGACTGGGTAGGGCTCCCAGCGACGAAGAGGTGGCGGCTGAGCTGGGCGTCCAGGTGGAAGAGTTCCAGGAGATCTTGAACCAGATCAGCTGCTCCACGCTCGTGGCCTTGGACGAGTTCTGGGATACTACCGCGTCCGGCCAGGAGAAAGCCGCTCTGATCGAAACGATCGAGGACAAGGAAGCGCGAGATCCCCTTCAGGAATTCAGGACACGTGCCTTGCGGGAAACGCTTGCTGACGCTATCCGGCGACTGCCGGAGCGGGAGAGGATAGTCATCGGCCTCTACTACTATGAAGGCCTCACCCTCAAAGAGATCGGGGAGATTCTGGGTGTGACCGAGTCGCGGGTCTCCCAACTGCACACCAAAGCCATCCTTCGCCTGCGCGGCCGAATCAAGGAAGATCTTGATCTCGAGGCCTTGGTCAGGTGAGGGCGGCGCCAGACCTCGGCAAGACGAGGTCAGCGTCAGACCTCGAAGAGACCGGAGGGGCCGGGCTGGGCCTAGGCCGGGCGAGGTTCTCTGCTGGGGCCGACGCAGGGAGCCAGGGGGAACGACACTTTCGTGTGGTAAACTGCTGCGGCTGTATCCACGACCCTGGAGAGACACTGTTTCGGTGGTGCCGCAGCCGCGGTTCCGAGGCAGCCTCCAGCGAGGACGAGTATCACAAAACCAAAGTGAGGTAGCTCTATGCCCGTCGTTTCGATGAAGCAGCTCCTCGAAGCAGGAGTGCACTTCGGTCATCAGACCCGCCGCTGGAACCCCAAGATGAAGCCCTACATCTTCACGGAACGCGGCGGCATCCACATCATCGACCTTCAGCAGACGAGCGTCCTGCTGGATAAGGCCTATGAATTCGTTCGCAACGTGGCGGCGAGGGGGGGCACCATTCTGTTCGTCGGCACCAAGAAGCAATGCCAAGACGTGATCCGCGAGGAGGCCAGCCGGGTGGGCATGCCTTACGTGTCCCATCGTTGGCTGGGTGGGCTGCTCACCAATTTCTTCACCATCGAGAAGCGTATCCGGCGGATGCACGAGCTCCGCAAGTTGAAAGAAGAGGGCCAGCTCAATCTGCTGCCCACCAAGGAGCGCATGAGCCTGGAGCGGGAGCTCGAGAAGCTCGAGGTCAATCTGGGCGGAGTCGCAAACATGACCCGGCTGCCCGACGCTGTCTTCGTGGCAGACCCCAAGCGGGAGGCCATTGCTGCCAAGGAAGTGAACAAACTGGGGATCCCTTTGATCGCGTTGGTGGATACCAACTGCGACCCCGACGAGATTGATTTCGTCATTCCTGGAAATGACGATGCCATCCGCTCTTGCAGTCTGATCGTGAAGACCCTGGCCCGGGCGGTGGAGGAGGGCCGGCAGAGGATAGAGATATCCGAGTTCTATCAATCGGAAGCTGCGCGTGGCGCGGAGCCGACCCCAGGAGCGGTTCCGTATTTCGAGGAGTCGAACTACGCTAAGGACTACGAGATCTTGGACGGAGATGAGGCAAGCGCCGGCGGCCCACTCGTTTGAGCGCGAGGAGCGGGCCGTGGTGTGGGTGAAGCTGACGCGAGGCGAGGGTGAAGCTGACGCGGGATGAGGGCGAAGCCCCGTCTTGCGGTAGGCAGACTGTCATGAGAGGGTTTTTGATCCCGATGGAGGCATGGCGTGAATATTGATGCAGGGTTGGTGAAGAAGTTGCGGGAGGCTTGTGGGGCCGGGATCATGGACTGCAAGATGGCTTTGGCCGAGGCCCAAGGGGACATGGACGAGGCCATCAAGATCCTGCGCAAGAAAGGCATGGCGACCGCAGACAAGAAGTCGTCACGGGCCACTAATGAAGGCATGGTGGAGGCTTACATCCATCCGGGAGCCAAGATAGGGGTTCTGGTGGAGGTTAACTGCGAGACCGATTTTGTGGCTCGCAACGAGGAGTTCAGAGCCTTTGTGCACGATGTGGCGATGCATATCGCGGCAGCCAGCCCGCTTTGGGTGAACCGCGAAGACGTCCCAGAGGAGGCCCTGGCCGGCGAGAGGGAGATCTACACCGCTCAAGCCAAGACGTCCGGCAAGCCCGACAGCGTCATACCGAAGATCGTCGAAGGTAAACTCAACAAGTGGTACACCGAGGTCGTGCTCATGGAGCAGCCGTTTGTCAAAGACCCTGACAAGACCATCGATGAACTGCGTCGGGAACTGGTGGCCAAGGTGGGTGAGAACATCGAGATCCGGCGGTTCGCGCGCTTCCGCGTGGGCGAAGGAGCAGCTTGAGAAGGACGGCTCCTGGCGACAGAGGTCCGGGCGCGGCCACGGTCTCCACGCCTGGGGCCACGAGGCTCTCGACCCGATGAGGTGAGGTGGGCCGGCTCGACCTGAGTCGGGCTGGTGCGAGGAGAGTGGAGGCGATGGGGAGATGACCGCACAGCCAGTCTGCAAACGGGTGCTGCTGAAACTGAGCGGGGAAGCCCTGATGGGCGATCTACGCTATGGCATCGACCCTGACCGATTGCGGGCAGTGGCCCTTGAGATCAGCGAGGTCGTCGCGGAAGGTGTGGAGGTAGCTGTCGTTGTCGGGGGTGGGAACATCTTCCGCGGGGTCTCGGGGGCAGCTCAAGGCATCGAGCGGGCGACGGCCGACTACATGGGCATGCTGGCTACGGTGATGAACTGCATCGCTTTGCAGGATGCCTTGCGCAAGCTCTCCACCGACAGCCGGGTGCTGTCGGCCATCCACATGCAAGAGATCTGCGAGCCCTACATCCGGGGCCGAGCCATCCGCCACCTTGAGAAAGGTCGGGTAGTGATCTTTGCCGCTGGGACTGGCAACCCGTTCTTCAGCACCGACACAGCGGCCGCCCTGCGGGCCTTAGAGATCGGGGCAGAATGTCTGCTGGTCGCGAAGAAGAGGTACGACGGCATCTACGATGCCGACCCGGCAGTGGATCCTAACGCCAAGCTCATCGAACATATCAGTCACCGCGAGGCCCTCGAGCGAGGCCTGCGGGTGATGGATTCGACGGCTTTTTCGTTGTGCATGGACAATGAGTTGCCCATCATGGTCTTTAACATGAGCGTTCCGGGGAACGTTCGGCGGGTGCTCCGGGGAGAACGGGTGGGCACTATCGTGACGACGGAATAGAGGGAAAGGGGGCTGGCATGGTTCGCGAGTTGATCGCTGACGGTAAGCGTCGCATGGAGAACGCGGTCGAAACACTTCGCAGCGAATTCAACGCGGTACGGACGGGGCGGGCTTCCACCGGGTTGCTCGACCGTATCCACGTCGACTATTATGGGACCAAGACCCCGCTCAAACAGCTTGCCAGTTTGGCCACTCCCGACCCGCGCACCATCTCCATCACCGTCTTCGACAAGGCCGCTGTCAACGCGGTGGTGCGAGCCCTGCAGGAGTCTGACTTGGGCCTAACGCCCAACACCGATGGCACGGTCATCCGGTTGAACATCCCGCCCCTCACGGCGGAGCGGAGGAAAGACCTGGTGCGCCTGGTCAAAGGCATGGCAGAAGACAGCCGCGTAGCCGTTCGCAACGTCCGCCGTGACGTGATACAGCACCTCAAAGACCTGAAGAAACAGGGCGAGATCTCCGAGGATGACGAGAAGCGGGCGGAGGAAGAGGTGCAGAAACTCACCGACACCTACATCGATAAGATCAACGACCTCCTCCGACATAAGGAAGAGGAGATCCTCGAGATCTGACGTGAACTCGCGCTCCTGGCTGAGCTGGTTGCGGCGCCGGCCAGGGCGCCGCCTTCTTTCAGGAACGGGAGAGGCTCCTCCCGCGGGGTTTCCCTATCATGTTGCCATCATCATGGACGGTAACGGACGCTGGGCGCGGCGGCGACACCTGCCGGTCAGCGCCGGCCATAAAGCGGGAGTCGAGGCCGTGCGTCGCGTCATCGAGGCGGCCCGCGACCTTGGTATCGGCCAACTGACTCTTTACTCTTTCTCCACTGAGAACTGGAGCCGTCCTACCGAGGAGGTCCAGGCCCTGATGCGACTCCACGCCGAGATGATCGAGAAGGAGGTGCCGACTCTCCACGAGAATGACTGCAGGGTGGTGTTCGTAGGGCGAAGACAAGGGCTGGACGCCGACCTGCTCAGCAAGATGACCTGGGCCGAGGAGCTCACGGTCAACAACCGGCGCATGCTCCTTTTCATCGCCTTCAACTACGGAGGCCGGCAGGAAGTCCTCGACGCGGTGCGCAAGGCGGTCCTAGAGGGGGCCGACCCCACGGCTTTGAGCGAGGAGGAACTTGCCCGCCATCTCTATTCTCCGCTCATGCGCGACCCCGACCTAGTGATCAGGACCTCGGGCGAGAAGCGGCTATCCAACTTCTTGCTGTGGCAGACCGCCTACTCCGAGCTCTATTTCTCCGAAAAGCTGTGGCCGGATTTCGGCAAAGAGGACCTGATCGAGGCCCTGGAAGACTACGCCAGTCGGGTAAGGCGCTTCGGCCGGCGATTAGAGGACCGTGATGCTCGGTAAACGGGTGCTTGTCGCTGTCGTGGGCATACCCATAGGCTTGGCCGCGGTCATCCTGGGCGGGTACTTCCTGCTGGGTCTGGCTGTCATCCTCACCGTGCTGGGGCTTCACGAATACTACCGGCTGGTGCGGGCTTATCGACCTAATCTGTTGGTCGGCTACCTGGCCGGTCTGACAGTGGTAGCGACGTCATACTTCTTTGAGCAGAGGGGTGTCCTCTTGGGGCTGGGGGTGCTCCTGGTGTTGAGTTTCTTCTGGGCCCTCGGCGGCCGCCTGGGCGAGCACCTGGTAGCGAGGATGGCCGTGACCAGTTTCGGGGTGGTGTGGGTGGCCGTAGGCTTCGCGTATGTGCTGTTGGTGAGGGAGTTCGAGCATGGCCTGGCTCTTACCATCCTCCTCCTCGCTTGCACGATGGTGAACGACACCTTTGCCTACTTTGTGGGACGAGCCGTGGGACGGCACCGCATGGCCCCGCGCATCTCGCCCAAGAAGACCGTCGAGGGAGCTCTGGGAGGTCTAGTGGGGTCGCTGGTAGCCGCCATCCTGGTGAAGGTGTACTCGCCCTGGCTGGGGTGGCGGGACGCGCTGGTGCTCGGCCTTATCATCGGGGTCGTGGGTCAATGGGGTGACCTGTTCGAGTCTGCGGTGAAGCGCGATTTCCGGGTGAAGGATTCCGGCAGCCTGCTTCCTGGGCATGGCGGGATACTGGATCGCTTCGATGCGGTTCTCTTTGCAGGAGTGGCCACCTATTGGGGGGCCGTGGCCCTCCTGGGGGAGGCGGTCAAGTGAAACGCGTGATCGTCTTGGGAGCGACTGGGTCCATCGGCGTCCAGGCCCTGCAGGTGGTGGCCGGCAGTAGTGACCTGCGTGTGGTCGGCTTGTCCTGCCACCGCAATGTCGGTCTACTGCTGGAGCAGGCTCTTTCTCTGCGGGTAGACGACATAGCTGTAGCAGACCCGGAGGCGGCTGCCAAGTTCCCCGTCTCGCTCTACCCAGAGCTGCGAGTAAGAGGGGGGCCGCGCGGGCCGGCCCGCCTGGTCAGAGAGGTGGAGGCCGACCTGGTTCTCAACGCCATAGTCGGCTTTGCCGGGTTGGAGGCCTCCCTGACTGCAATCCAGGAGCGGCGGATTTTGGCTTTAGCCAACAAGGAGAGCCTGGTGTGCGCTGGTTCTTTACTCACCCGGCTGGCGCGGGAGCAAGGGGCACGCATCCTGCCCGTGGACTCCGAGCACTCGGCGCTTTTCCAACTGGTGGAGGCGGCCGGTCGCTCTGCCGTGGAGTGGGTGATGATCACCGCGTCCGGGGGACCTTTTCGCGGCTATGACCGCGAGAGACTCCGCCAGGTCGGACGAGCGGAAGCTCTGGCTCATCCCACCTGGGTGATGGGGGAGAAGATCACCGTGGACTCAGCCACGCTCATGAACAAAGGCCTAGAGGTGATCGAGGCCCATCACCTCTTCGCCCTTCCCTACGACCGCATCAAAGTGGTGGTGCATAAGCAGTCCTTGGTGCATGCCCTAGTGGGTCTCGTGGATGGTGCTCTGCTCGCCCATCTCGGTCTGGCGGACATGCGGGTGCCTATCGCCTACGCCCTTTTCTACCCTGAGCGTCGCAGCAGCGGGGTGCCTCTGTTAGACCTGACCCAAAGCGTCTCCCTGGACTTCGAACCGGTGGACGACGCGGTCTTTCCGGCCGTAGAACTAGCCCGGGAGGCGGGCAGACGCGGGGACCGGGCAGCCTGCGCGTTGAATGCGGCCAACGAGGTGGCCGTGGCAGCCTTTCTTGCGGGTCGACTGTCGTTTCTGGGTATATCCGAAATCGTGAGCCGAGTGCTGGAGCGCGCCGAAGAGGGGCCGGTGGGAACCTACGAGGAAGCGGCCGCCGTCGATGCCTGGGCGCGGCAGATCGCGGGCGAGTTCTGTGCGGCTCAGCTATGGAGCCCGGGCTAAGGAGTAAGGACGTGATCAGCGTGGTGGGGTGGATCGTAGCTGTCGTCGGGCTGGGATTCTTGATCCTAGCCCATGAGTTCGGCCATTTCCTCGTGGCCAAGGCCACGGGTATGCGGGTCGAAGAGTTCAGTCTGGGCTTCGGACGCTACCTGTGGAGTCGGCGGATAGGGGAAACCGTCTACGGTGTCTCCATCCTTCCTCTGGGCGGGTATGTGCGGGTGACTGGGATGCACAAAGAGGAATTCGAGGCTCGGGTAGCGGAGGCGGAAGAGGAGGACGCGGGGACCCGCGAAGCCCCACCCGGGCGGCAGACCCGGAGCCAAGACAAGCGCCGTTCCCGCGACCCGGAAGATCGCCTGGCCGGGCCGCGGGCTATCTCCGCCGCCGAGATAGCGGCCACTCCTCTCGAACGCCGCTATTACGCTCACCCCCTTTGGCACAAGCTACTGTTCATCGTCGCGGGTGTGACCATGAACGTTCTGGTCGCGTTCCTCCTCATCTTCATCGTGGGAGCTACTCAAGGGGAGACCGTGGCCAGCACTCGGATCGAAAGCGTGGAGAGCGGCACGCCAGCGGCGGCTGTCGGACTGCGGGCCCAAGACACCATCGTGGCGATAGACGGCAACGAGATCGAGACCTGGGAAGACTTGCGCACTCGGATCGTCACTCGGCCCAATCAGAAGGTGGTCCTGACCGTGGAGCGCGAAGGCTCCGTCTTCACCGTGGAAGCGACGCTCTCCGAGAAGGAAGAGGGCATCGGCTATCTGGGCATCCGACCTTACGCGATGCACAAAGACTTGGGGCTGGGCGGCGCTCTCACTTACGCAGGCCGGACGCTGGGAAGCATGTTCAAGCTGATCTTCGTAGGGATCAAGATGATGTTCACCGGGGAGGTCCAGGTCACCGGGTCGCAGGGTCTGGCGGGGCCGGTGGGCATACTGCAGCTCTCCAGCGAGGCCTTCCAGGGCGGTTACTACCTGATGCTGCTCGCCCTGATCAGTGTCAATCTGGCTGTGTTCAACATGTTGCCGCTGCTGCCTTTGGATGGTGGTCACGTGCTTTTCAGCCTGATCGAGAAGGTACGGGGAAAGAGCGTCTCTTTGCGGGTCTTTGAGCGGGTATCGATGGTGGGGCTCCTCATCTTCTTGGCCCTCTTCGTCATCGCTACCGGCAATGACATCGGGCGGATATTGGGCGGGTAGAGGCGCCTTGTCATGAGCAGCCAGGCGCAGGTCATACTGGGCGGGGTACCGGTGGGGGGAGGCGCACCCATCGTGGTGCAGTCCATGACCAACACCCCGACCCATGAGGTGGAGCTGACTCTAGCCCAGATCCGCGCTTTGGCGACGGCCGGGGCCCGCATCGTGCGGGTGGCGGTACCGGATGTAAGGGCTGCCCGGGCGCTGACGGCGTTGGTGGCTGAGTCTCCGGTGCCGCTGGTGGCGGATGTGCATTTCGACCACCGTTTGGCGGTGGCGGCCTTGGAGGCGGGAGTCGCGGGAGTCCGCATCAACCCGGGCAACATAGGCGGTCCAGCCGCGGTGAAAGCAGTGGTGGAAGCGGCTGAGGAGCGAAAGGCGGTGATCCGGGTGGGGGTGAACAGCGGCTCCTTGGAGCGCACCCTGCGCGACCTTGAACGGAAGGATCCTGCCAAAGCGCTGGTGGAATCAGCCGTTCGTAATTGTGACCTTCTGGTCAGTCTAGGCTGCGAGCGTATCAAGGTCTCGGTCAAGTCGTCGTCGCCACTGGTGACGATCGCCGCCAACCGGGAACTGGCCCGACGGGTGCCCTACCCACTCCACATAGGCTTGACGGAGGCGGGTACGGCGGGTCTGGGCGGGGTGCGCAGCGCGGTGGTGTTGGGCGTCCTCCTCTCGGAAGGCATAGGGGACACCGTCCGGGTGTCGCTCACCGGTGACCCGGTGGACGAGGTAAGGGTCGCGCTGGAGATACTGCGCACGTTGGCGTTGGCCCCCCGGGGCCCGCGGGTGATCTCCTGTCCTACCTGCGGCCGGACTCGCCTCGACGTCGAGGCCCTTGCCTTGGAGGTGGAGCGGCGGCTGCAGGAACTCGGTGAAGATCTGGAGATCGCGGTCATGGGTTGCATAGTCAACGGCCCCGGCGAGGCGCGCAAGGCTGACTTCGGAATCGCCGGAGGCGACGGGGAAGGGGTTATCTTCGCCAAAGGGCGTCCGGTCCGCAAGGTAGCGGAAGCCGAGTTGGTGGAGGCCCTCTTTGCTGAGATCGCGGCGCGTCGCTTGCCGCCGACGAAGGTCATGGAGAGCAGCCGGGACTGCTAGACTGTGCGGGTCGGCCGGTGGCGCGTTGCCGCGGCCGACGGGTCGCAGGCTGTGTGGATGCCAGGAGGGATAGATGCGGGCCAGTGCCCTGTTCATGCCTACGGTCAAAGAAGATCCTGCTGACGCCGAGGCGGTCAGTCATCGCCTGATGATCCGCGGCGGCTTCGTCCGCCAGTTCGCCTCGGGCATCTATGTGATATTGCCCCTGGGCTGGCGGGTGATGCGGCGGATCTGCCGGATCATAAGGGAAGAGATGGACCGCATAGGGGCGGTGGAGCTGTCCATGCCGACGTTGCATCCCGCTGACGTGTGGCAGGCCAGTGGGCGCTACCAGGCCATCGGCCAGGAGATGTTCAGGTTGAAGGACCGTGGCGGCCGGGACATGGTCTTGGCCATGACCCATGAGGAGGTCTTCGCCTGGTTGGCAGCTCGCGAACTGCGCTCCTATCGAGACCTCCCCCAGATCTGGTACCAGATCCAGTTGAAGTTCCGGGATGAACCGCGGCCGAAGGGCGGGGTGCTACGGGTGCGCGAGTTCTTGATGAAAGACTCCTACTCCTTCGATCTGGACGAAGCTGGTCTTGAAGCTAGCTACGCGAAGCACATTGAGGCGTATGACCGTATCTTCGCCCGCTGCGGGCTAGAGTTCCTACGCGTGGAGAGCGACAGCGGCTTCATGGGTGGGGCTCAGGCGCATGAGTACATGGCTCCGTCGGCCGCAGGGGAGGATCGCGTGGCGGTATGCGTGTCGTGTGGTTTTGCCGCCAACGTGGAGCTGGCTCGCTCGGTGGCCCATTTCCCGAGCGCCTCTCCGGTGGCCGTCCGGGGCCGCCAGGCGGAGGGAGGGACGACAGGCGGCGGTCGTTTCGAGGTCAGCACTCCCGAGCAGCGCACCATCGCGGAGGTGGCCTCCTTCTTGGCCGTGCGACCGTCGGATCTGATCAAGACCCTGGTCTACGTGGCCGAAGGGGCGGCAGAAGGTAGATATGTCGTGGCTCTGCTCCGGGGTGATCACGAGCTGCAGGAAAACAAGCTGGCGCGGTACTTACGGGGGGCTGTCCGTCCTGCCAGCGCAGAAGAGGTCCTCGCAGTCACGGGCGTTGAGGTCGGCTTCCTGGGCCCCCTGGGGTTGCGCGAGCGGGGACTGCGCGTGGTGGCCGACCAGGCGCTGGATCCAGCGGGTCCGGCCGGCTCTCGGGGGTACGTGGTCGGAGCCAACAAGCCCCACGCTCACTTGACGGGGGTGGTGGTAGGCCGGGATTTCCAGGCCGAATTCGCCGATCTCCGTGAAGCCCAAGCAGGCGAAGGCTGCCCCCAATGTGGAGAGCCGCTCGGTGTCCGCCAGGTGATCGAGGTGGGGAACATCTTCAAGCTGGGAACCAAGTACTCCGTCCCGCTCGGTGCCACGGTCCTTGACGAAAAGGGGCAGGAGCGGCCCCTGGTGATGGGCTCGTACGGCATAGGTCCAGCCCGCATCGCAGCCGCGGCGGTCGAACAGAACCACGACGAGCGGGGGATCATTTGGCCCAAGGCGATCGCCCCCTTCGATATCCACCTAGTGCAAGTGCAGGCCAAGGATGAGGAGCAGGCGCGGATAGCCGCTTGGCTGCACGACGCCCTGGAGAGTTGTGGTCTTGAGGTACTGTGGGACGACCGGGACGAACGACCGGGCTTCAAGTTCGCCGATGCTGAACTCATCGGTTGTCCGGTGCGGATGACAGTGGGTAAGAAGGTGAGCGAGGGCAGGGTAGAGATAGAACTGCGACGGGGAGGAGCGCGAGAGGAGGTACCGGTCGAAGAGGCGGTGGACCGGGCCCGGTGGTTGTGGGAGAAGGCCGACTAGGCAGGTGGCTCTCGCGAGCCGGGGCCTCTCGCGTCCGTGTGAGCTCCAGCTTTCCTACGGTGTAGCTGCTTCAGTTGTGGGCGGGGTGGAGTGGTGGTATAATGCCCGCGCAAACCAAATCCGTAATGTTTTTGTGAAGTGGGTTAGGCAGGCCCACTTTTCTTTTACCTGGGGTAGTCTGCCGTGGCACTGAACGAGGATTGGTTGCAGCAGGTCATCGACCGTGAGGTCGAAGGCGTGGAGCTGGTGGCTCTCGAAGAAGCTGGCAATCGCCGGCGCAGGATCGTGCGTCTCTACATCGACCATGCCAGCGGTGTCAACCACGAGCTGTGTGCGCGGGTGTCAGCAGTAGTGGGAGCGGCGCTCGACGAGCTTGATCTGATAGAGGGGCCCTACACGTTGGAGGTAAGTTCTCCCGGTATCGAGAGGCCGCTCCGCAAGCGCAGCCATTTCGAGGCTCAGGTGGGCAAGCAGGTGCACATAAAGACCAGGGTGCCTTTCGAGGGCAGCAAGGTCCATCGGGGTCTACTGAGAGAAGTTGCCGGTGAAGAGATCGTCATGGAGGAGGCAGGCCGCGTGGTGCGTATCCCTATCAGGGAGATAACCGCTGCCCACCTGGTCTACGACTTTAGATAGGGGAAGGGAATGAACAGGGAGACAATCGAGGCGCTCCGCCAGATAGAAAAAGAGAAGAACATTCCCTTCGACGTCCTCATACGGGCGCTGGAGGACGCGCTGCATTCGGCCTACCAGAAGACGCCGCACGCAGTGCCCTTCTCCGAGGTCGTCATCGACCGCGATACAGGAGAGATCCACGTCTACGAGCTGGTCTTCCCCGCGGGTCACGAGCCCGTAGCCGATCAAGAGGGCAGAGTCGACGGCACGCTTGCCGAGCGTCGGGAGATCACGCCGGAGGATTTCGGCCGCATCGCCGCCCAGACCTTCAAACAGGTCATATACCAGCGCATACGCGAGGCTGAGCAGAACGTGGTCTTTCAGGAGTACTCGCGTCGCATCGGTGATCTGGTGACGGGGTGGGTCCGGCAGTCGGACAGTCGTTACACTCTGGTGGATCTAGGCCGTGGGATTGAAGCCTATCTGCCCAAGAGTGAGCAGGTCCCCACGGAGCGCTATGAACACAACATGCGTTTGAAGGCGGTCATCAAGGAGGTGTCGCACAACCCCAAGGAGCCTCCCATCATCCTCTCCCGGCGAAGCGAGGAGTTGGTGAAGCGGCTGTTCGAGCTGGAGGTTCCCGAAATCGGGGCGGGTCTCGTGGAGATCGTAGCCGTGGCCCGCGAGCCCGGCTACCGCTCCAAGATTGCCGTGATTTCGCACGCTGACGGCGTTGACCCTGTCGGCGCCTGTGTGGGCCCGAGAGGCTCCCGGGTGCGCATGGTGGTGGCGGAACTGCGGGGTGAGAAGATCGACATCATCCCCTTCGACAAGGAGCCGGCCCGCTTCGTGGCGAAGGCCTTGTCGCCTGCTCGGGTGCGGGAGGTCATACTGGACGACGAGCGCAAGGAAGCCACTGTGGTGGTTCCGGACGATCAACGGTCTCTAGCCATCGGTAAGGAGGGGCTCAACGCTCGCCTGGCCAACCGGCTGACTGGTTGGAAGATAGATATAAAGTCAGAGACCGAGATGAGTGAGGAGGAGGCGTTATACGGCACCTCGGAGGTTGAGGCGGCCGTGGTCGACGGCAGATGCCACGCCGTGACCGGGGCGGGTAAACGCTGTCCCAACGCAGCTCTGCCCGGCAGTCTATACTGCGGTCTGCACCAAGGAGTGACCGGTGGCTCGTCCTGAGAGACAGTGCGTGGGTTGCGGCAGGCGGGGCCCGCAGGATGAGCTTGTGCGGCTGGTGCTCGATCCGGGATCAGTCCCGGCTCGGGTGGTCCTCGATGTGGGGAAAGCCAGGCGCGGGAGAAGCGCCTACCTTTGCCGGAGCCAGGCTTGCCTGGATAGGGCGCTTCGTCGGAGGGCTTTCAACAGGGCGTTCCGGGCCGCCGTAGAGGTCGACCAGGAAGTGGTGCGAGCCGCGGTCTGCGAGACAAGAACCGGCTGACGGGCCGAGGGAGAAACGGCAGGTGTTCTGTGGCGAAGAGACGGGTCTACGAGATAGCTAAAGAGAGAGGGCTTAGCAACCAGGAAGTGCTGGAGCGCCTGCGTGCGGCCGGTCTCGAAGTGAAGAGTGGTGTCTCGACCGTCGAGGACGCCGACGTGGCCCGGGTATTCGCTGAGCCTAAGAGCCAGGTTGCCCCGTCGTCTGCGCCGGACCGCGGACAACCTGTCGAGATGCCGGGGCAGACGACTCAACCCCGGGCGCCGCAAACGCAGTCGCTGGGGCCGGAAGCTCAGTCAGGTAGGAAGGAAGCCAGACCGCCAGCCCAGGAGGCCCAGCTGTCTGCCCAGCAAACACGGCCGCCTGCCCGGGAAGGGCGACCTGCCGCGAAGGAGGCCCCATCGCCTGCCCAGGCTTCCCGGCCTGAGGCGGCAAAGAGGCCGCCGACCAGGCCCGAAGGAACAGCCCGACCGGAAGGGGTCGCCAAGGGAGGCGCAGAGCGGCTCGAGGGCCCGCGGCCGGAGCCAGCGCGTCAGGGACAGCGCAAGCCGCCCCGTCCGCGGGGTCGGGGTCCGCGCTTGGAGGACCTCCCTACGGTAGTGGGGCCGGGGGTGCCTCTGCGCAAGGGGGTCAAACCGCCCGAGCATGTCGTGAGCAAGGAAGAACTCGTGCGCATCCAGGCGGAGAAGGCCGCCAGGGCGGAGAGACCCGCCAAGCCGGAAAAGCCGACGCGAGCGGAGCCTGGGCGTAAACCGCCAAGCGGCCCCGCTCCGGCGCCCCGGCCGACGCCGGTGCCTTTGCCACCTAATGCCGGTCCTCGCCCGCCCGCTGCGGGCGTCGGCCGGGGCCACCGGGCAGCCATGCGGGACCAGTTCGAACGTCGCGAGCGCGTCTCTCGCCTTGCAGAGCCGCCGATGCCGGACATCTGGGCTGAGGTGGTGGACCAGGACCCGGTGATCCTCCCGGAACGGCCGGCCGGGCTACCGCCCCGGGTGCGTAGGGGGGACAGCAAGTCGACCAAACGGCGCGTCATCATCGACTCGCAAGCGGGGCGGAAGGCGGGCAAGGGCGGCGCCCGCGATCAGCGGTCGGGAACCGAAGCCGTGGCCGAGGTTCCGGCGGCCAAGAAGAAGGCTCCTCCCGGGGTGGAGACTCCGGTCAGGATCAAGAGCGGGGCCAGCGTCAAGGACCTCAGTGAGACTCTAGAGATCAGTGCCGGTGAGTTGATCAAGACCCTGCTCAAGCTGGGCGAAATGGTGACCATCACCCAGTCCCTCTCCGATGAGGCCATCCTGGTGCTTGCGGAGGAGTTCGGCCGGCAGGTGGAGATCGAGCACGCCGAGGAGGAGAAAGAGGGTCCCGATCAGTTCGTGGATGAGCCTGCGGATCTCGTTCCCCGACCGCCCGTGGTCACCATCATGGGCCATGTCGACCATGGCAAGACTTCCCTGCTCGACGCCATCCGCGAGACTGAGGTGGCCAAGTCGGAGGCGGGAGGAATCACCCAGCATATCGGTGCCTATCAGGTCACGCATGATGGCAAGAAGGTCACTTTCCTGGATACACCCGGGCACGAGGCCTTCACCGCCATGCGGGCTCGCGGCGCTAAGGTGACCGACGTCGCCGTGATCGTGGTGGCGGCCAACGACGGTGTCATGCCGCAGACTTTGGAGGCCATCAGCCACGCCCGGGCGGCAGGTGTGCCCATGATTGTAGCGATCAACAAGATAGATCTCCCGGATGCCAATCCTGACCGGGTGAAGAAGCAGCTTGCTGACCAGGGTCTGGTCCCTGAAGCCTGGGGCGGCGATACGGTGACGGTGGAGGTATCGGCGAAGCAGCGTCTGAACTTGGACGAGCTGATGGAGATGATCCTGCTGGTCGCCGAAGTACAGGAGCTCAAGGCCAATCCCAAGGCTCCCGCTTCCGGGGTGGTGATCGAAGCTCAGCTTGATGTCGGTCGGGGGCCGGTGGCGACCGTTCTGGTGCAACGAGGGACACTCCGCATCGGAGACGCCTTGGTCAGCGGGGAAGCGTACGGCAAGGTGAAGGCCATGTTCGACTTCAGGGGCGCTTCGCTGACGCAGGCCGGCCCCTCCGTGCCGGTGCAGGTTTTGGGCTTCAACACGGTGCCCGTAGCTGGAGACTTTGTCATGGTGGTGAAAGACGAACGGGAAGCTCGGCAACGGGCTGAGCAGCGAGCCGCTCGGTTGCGTCAGGAGCAATTGGCGAAGGCGCGAGGGGGAGCGGCGAGCTTGGAGGAGTTCTACCGCAGACTGAAGGAAGGCCGGGTCAAAGAACTGCCGCTCATCATCAAGGCCGACGTGGTGGGCTCGGTGGAAGCCCTGCAGGATGCTCTTCGCAACGTCAGCCGGCCTGAGGCCAAGGTCGAAGTGATCCATGCCGGCGTGGGGGGCATCAATGAGTCGGACATCATCCTGGCCTCGGCTTCCAAGGCTGTGGTCATCGGTTTCAACGTGCGGCCTTCAGCTGCGGCGAAGGCGCTGGCCGAGCAAGAACAGGTTGATGTCCGTACCTACCGCGTGATTTACAAAGCCATCGAGGACATCGAGGCGGCTTTGGTGGGCATGCTCGAGCCTGAGTACGTCGAGCAAGAGGTAGGCACGGCGGAAGTCCGGCAGATCTTCCGGTCGTCGCGGGTCGGGACCATCGCCGGTTGTTACGTGCTTACGGGCAAGATCACGCGCTCGGCCAAGGTGCGCCTGGTCCGGGATGGTCAGATCGTTTATGACGGGACCGTTGACTCCTTGCGCCGGTTTGCGGAAGACGTCCGCGAAGTGGTTGCTGGGTACGAGTGTGGGATCCACCTCGCTGGGTATGATGATGTCCGCGTCGGCGACGTGTTGGAAGCCTATGAGATGAAGGAAGTTGCGCGTACCCGCTAGGAATGACAAAGGCTACGTAGGCATTCTCTCGGCTGAACTGCACTTTCCGGAGGTCGGTTCGCTAAAGGGCAAGCGGGTGTATCTCCGGCGGATCCGAGAGCACGTGACCCGCAAGTTGGACGCCTCTTTTGCCGAGGTCGGGTACAGTGACCTTTGGCAACGCACTCGGGTCATCGTGGCCGTCGCCGCCTCCGACGTGCAGGTCCTGGAAGGGATGCTGGAAAGGCTGACGAGGTATCTCGATTCGGAGGAGTGGGTGCTTGTATCCTGCTCCAGTCAGGTGGTGGACGTAGATGCGGAGTACTAGTTCATATCGCATGCGGCGGGTGAACGAGGCTATCAGAGAGATCATAGGTATCGCCCTCGCCCAAGAGATCAAGGATCCTCGGATCGGTTTTGTGACTCTTACCGGGGTGGAGACGGCTCCCGACCTCTCTCACGCCCGGGTGTTCTATTCGGTGTACGGCAAACAGTCGGAAAAGGAAGCCACTCTGGCCGGCCTGGTGGCAGCCCGCGCCTACCTGCGCCGGCGTATAGGGGACGAGCTTCACCTCAAGCGCACGCCGGAACTGGAGTTCACGTACGACTCCACCGTGGATCAGGGCCTGCGCATCCAGGCCATCCTCAGGTCGACCTCGCAGCGTCCGTCCGGCGGTGAGGAGCCTGGAGAGCCCTCCCAGGGCCACTTTGAGGGCAGCCGGCCGGTCGAGGACCAGGCCGAGGGCGTAGGCCAGGAAGGGGAGTCGTGACCGTCCCCTTTCAGGCCCGGGCAGTAAGCAGAGAGGAGTTGGCCGAGCGTCTGCGGCGCGAGCGGCAGGTGCTTGCTGTCTCTCACGAGGCGCCCGACGGGGACGCTCTGGGTTCCATATGCGCCTTGCTTCTTATGTGTGAGCGGCTGGGCATCCCCTGCATGGCCTATATACCCGGGGAGGCTCCCTTTCCCGAAGAGTATGGCTTCTTGCCCCGGTTGCACAGCGTGGTGCGGGGGGCCATCCCGAGCGTAGAGCCGCCCACGACTGCCTATCTGCTCGACTGTGCGTCTCTCGGCCGCTCGAACTCGGCGTCTTTCGGGGAAGGGGTGATCCGGGTCAACATCGACCATCATCACGACAATCCCGGTTACGGAGAGCTCAATCTGCTCGATGCCAGGGCTCCTTCCACCACGGCCCTGCTCTATGACATCTTCAAAGTCGGACGTCTGCCCATGGACGTAGAGATCGCCGCTGCCCTCTATGTAGGGCTGGTGACTGATACGGGGCGGTTCCAGTACGGCAACACCAGTCCAGAGGCCCACAGGATGGCAGCCGAATTGCAGGAGCTGGGGGTGGATGTGGCGGCGGTCTCCCGCCAGGTCTATGAGAGCGTGCCGTTCGCCAAGCTGCGCTTGCTGGGACGAGCGCTGGAGCACGCGCAGGTGCGCGCAGGCGGGGCCCTGGTGCTCTCCTGGCTGAATGACGACGATTTCGCCGCTAGCGGCGCGACAGAAGCTCACGTCGAGGGGCTGATCGATACTTTGCGCCAGACCAAGGGGGCGAGGGTCGCTGTGCTGGCGCGTAGCAAAGGTCGGGGCGAGCGGCCGCAGACAAAGGTCAGTCTCCGCTCCCTGGATAGCGGCATCGACGTGTCCGCCATCGCACGGGAGCAGGGAGGAGGCGGGCATCAGCAAGCAGCCGGCTTCACGGCTGAGGCAGAATTGGCGGAGGTCCTTGCGTGGACCGAGCGGCGGGTCCTGGCCGAACTGTGAGCTTGCCCGACCGGGTGGTCCTGGTGGACAAGCCTGTCGGGCCCAGCAGCTACGACATGATCCGGCTGGCCCGCCGAGGGAGGCGTGGCCGCATCGGACATGCCGGGACCTTGGATCCCTTCGCCTCCGGCCTTCTCCTACTGATGACCGGAAACGCGACCCGCCTTTCTGCGCTCTTGATGGCTTTGCCCAAGGAATACGAGCTGACGGTGCAGTTCGGCGCCGAGTCGAGCACCGGTGATCCGACAGGGGACATCATCCGGGGAGGAGCCCCGGTGACGTTGAAGGAAGTAGTAGCGGCGCTGGATAGATTCCGGGGTTCGATCGTTCAGAAGGTACCCCTGACCTCGGCCGTAAAAGTAGGGGGTGAACCGCTCTACAAACGAGCGCATCGAGGCGAAAAGGCGGAGACGCCCGAGCGCTTGGTGCAGGTCTACGATCTTACGCTCACCCACTTTGACGTCGAGAGCCAGCAGGCTCAGGTGCTCGCCCTCGTGGGAAGCGGCACCTATCTCAGGGTCTTGGCCGCCGACTTGGGCGCCGCGGTCGGTAGTCGGGCCTACGCCTCTGCTCTCCGGCGCACCCGGGTTGGCTGCTTCTCGGTAGTGGACGCGGTAGCGGGGGAGGAGCTCTGCGCAGACCTCCTCGAGTCGACGAGGCGGGGCGTGCTCTCGCTCGACGAAGCCCTCGCCTTCCTGCCTCGCTATCAGGTCGGTGGCTCCCTAGCGCGACGGGCCGCCAACGGGAATGTGTTCCGTCCTTTTCCTGAAGGACGTTTCCGGGTGTATGAGGCCGACCGACTGCTCGGCGTCTTTGCCGGCCGGGAGGGTGCGGCCCGACCGCTGGTTATGTTCCCGAAGGTGGGCTGACCGTGCGTGTCTATCGGTCAATCGAGGAGGTTCCGGAGAATCAGCGGGCGGGTCGCGCCGTTGCCATCGGGGTTTTCGATGGGGTGCATCGGGGTCACCAGGAGATCCTCAGACGGGTGGTGGAGACGGCTCGGGGGGCGGGCGCGTCGAGCACTGTGGTCACGTTCTATCCCCATCCGGAGGCGGTGCTGCGTCCGCGCAATGCCCCTCGGATGCTTACCTCTTTGGAGCGGAAGGCCGAGCTGATCGCTGCCCAGGGTGTCGATGAGCTGATCGTGGTGCCGTTCGATCGCACATTCGCTGCCCTATCCCCAGAGGCCTTCTGTGGTCGTGTCTTGTCCGAGCGCCTCGGGGCTCGCCAAGTATTCGTTGGAGAGAACTTCCGGTTCGGTAAGGGCGGCGCGGGTTCGGCTGCTGATCTTGCGGACTACGGGTCGCTGCACGGGTTCGTCGTCACCGTGGTCGGCCTCGCCCTGGAGGGAGAGGAGGTCATCTCCAGCACGCGGATCCGGTCGCTCCTGGCGGCGGGCCAGGTCGCGGCGGCCGCGCGCCTTCTGGGCAGACCGCACCGCCTCGAAGGCGAGGTGGTCAGAGGAGTGCAGCGCGGCCGCGCTTTGCGTGCCCCTACCGCCAATCTGTCGGTTGCTCGGGGCCTGGCCTTGCCCCGAAGCGGGGTATACCTTACCTGGACCATACTGGCGGACGGGTCGGCGTGGCCCTCTCTCACCAGTATTGGTACCAATCCCACCTTTGAGCACGACCGTAAGGTCAGGGTGGAGTCGCTCTTGCTCGACTTCTCCGGCGATCTATACGGCATGCGCCTCGCCGTGGACTTCCTGGAGCGGGTGCGGGGCCAGAGGGTCTTCCCCGACGCTACGGCGCTGGCTGCTCGTATCGCCGAGGATGTCCGCGTTGCTCGCGAGTATTTCGGTAGTCGCGAGCTGTGGTAACCTACATCACCGCCCTGCACTGTCGTGCGTGGGAGCGCGCATTTCGACCTGTCACTCGGCTCGGACCGCAGCGTCCCTGCTGGGGGCATGGAGCCCAAGGAGGCTATGCATGTTGAGCAAAGAGTACAAAGCGGAGATCATCGATCGGTTCAAGAAACACGAGAGCGACACAGGATCGCCAGAAGTGCAGATAGGTATCCTGACTGCCCGCATCAATGTGCTGACCGAGCACCTCAAGACACACCACAAGGATCACCATTCGCGTCGCGGCCTTCTCAAGATGGTCGGTAAGAGGCGCCGGCTTCTCAATTACTTGCAGAAGCAGGACATCGAAAGGTATCGGGCGGTCGTCAGAGACCTAGGCTTGCGCAGGTAGGTCTGCCCCCGAGGAGCAGGTCCGCAGAGCACCGGTGGTTGTAGTTCGTTGGTAGGTTGCGGGGAGAAGTAGAAGCTAAGGGAGGGCCCCAGGTCGGTCCTCAGACGGGAGAGAAGGCAGTGGTAGGCGGAGTAAGTACGACGGAAGTGGTGCTCGGCGACCGAAAGATCACTTTCGAGACCGGGCGTCTGGCCAAACAGGCCAGCGGCGCGGTGTTGGTCAGATCGGGAGACACCATGGTGCTGGTCACCGCGGTGATCTCATCTGCAGAGCGCAATGTTGATTTCTTCCCCCTCACGGTGGATGTCGAAGCCGGCATGTACGCCGCCGGCAAGATCCCTGGGGGGTTCATCAAGAAAGAAGGTAGACCCAGCGATCAGGCCATCCTCAACGCACGGCTGATCGACCGTCCCATACGACCACTCTGGCCAAAGGGTTTCAACCGCGAGACCCATATCGTGGCCACCGTGCTTTCGGTGGACAAGAAGAACCCCTATGACGTGCTCGGCGTGGTCGGGGCGTCAGCTGCGCTGAGCTTGTCCGAAGCTCCTTTCCTCGGACCCATAGGGGCGGTCAGGGTAGCCAAGGTGGGGGACGCGTGGATCGTCAATCCCACCTACGACGAACTCGAGGTCAGTCCTGTCAACATGGTCGTAGCCGGCACTGGAGAAGCCATCACCATGGTCGAGGCTGGCTGCGACGAGGTCGACGAGGCTGAGGTCATCCGAGGACTGCAGGTGGCCCACGACGCCATCAAGAAGCAGGTCGAGGTTCTTTCCGCCTGGGCGGCAGGAGTAGGTGTTCCCAAGCTGGAGTTCGAGCCGAAGCTGCCCGACCCAGAACTCATGGAGAGGATCAGGCGGGAGTTCGGGGAGCAGATCGCTCAGGCCAGCAGCGTGCTCGACAAGCACGAGAGGGCAGACGCAGTGGCGGCGGTCAAGCAGGCCGTGCTGGCAGCTTGGCCTCCAGCCGCGGACTCGCCAGACCCTCTGGCCGAGACTGCGGCTCTTGCCAAGGCGTTCGACGCCGTGGAAAAGGAGATCGTCAGGCGTTCCATCGCTGTCGACAAGAAGAGGCCCGATGGTCGCGGGCTGGAGGAGATCAGGCCCATCAGTTGCGAGGTAGGCGTCGCTCCGCGCACCCACGGTTCCGGCCTCTTCACGAGAGGTCAGACCCAGGTTCTTACCTTGCTGACTCTGGGTGCGGCTCGGGATGAGCAGCGGCTGGACGGTCTCGATGTGGAGGAGTCCAAGCGCTTCATGCACCACTACAAGTTCCCGCCCTTCAGCGTGGGGGAGACCGGGTTCATGCGCGGGCCCGGGCGGCGGGAGATCGGACACGGGGCGTTGGCGGAGCGGGCGCTGCTACCGGTGATACCGGACGAGGAGACCTTCCCGTATACCATCCGTCTGGTGTCGGAGACCTTGGAGTCCAACGGTTCCAGCTCCATGGCCAGTGTCTGTGCTTCGTCGCTGGCCCTCATGGATGCAGGAGTCCCAGTGAGTCGGGCTGTGGCTGGTATCGCGATGGGTCTCATCAAAGAGGGCGACGACTATGTAGTGCTGACCGACATCGCCGGGGTGGAAGACCATTTGGGGGACATGGACTTCAAGGTGGCGGGGACCGAGCGTGGCATCACCGCCTTGCAGATGGACATCAAGATCACCGGGGTGACTTTCGACATCATGAGCGAAGCTCTGGAGCGCGCCAAGAAGGCCCGCTTCTTCATCTTGGATAAGATGGCCGAAGTCATCGCTGCCCCGCGGCCCCATCTCTCCGAATATGCCCCCCGCATCGCCACCATCCGCATCGACCCCGACAAGATCGGACTGATCATCGGCAAAGGTGGAGAGACCATACGTGGCATGGAGACCGAGTTCGAGTGCACCATCGATGTGGAGGAGGATGGTCTCATCAAAGTCTTCGCTACTGATGGCAAGCTGGGGGATGCCTGCATCGAGCGCATCAACATGCTGACGCGGGAGACCAAAGCCGGGGACATAGTGGAAGGCCGGGTGGCCTCGACCACTTCCTTCGGGGCTTTCGTCACTCTCAAG